>Ga0307992_1002225_pt1 | contig 11152 bp, 7 predicted proteins | sample EllFjometagen133_FD_203162 | JGI IMG/M metagenome (GOLD analysis project Ga0307992, IMG submission 203162) | Marine microbial communities from Ellis Fjord, Antarctic Ocean - #133 | ecosystem: Environmental > Aquatic > Marine > Unclassified | place: Southern Ocean | collected 2014-10-08
TTGCATGCGACTATGATGTTGAAGGAGAGCTAATCGGCTTTAATATTTTAAGGTTTATATGCAAGCAGAAAGATGCAAACAGAATGAAATTCTCAACTCTGACAAAGCAGGATTTAATAAAAGCTTATGAAAAAAAATCAAAAACAATTGACCATGGGCTTGCAAGTGCAGGTGAAACAAGGCATGAGCTTGACTGGTATTATGGCATTAACCTTTCAAGAGCACTTACCTCTGCTATAAAGTCAGCAGGATTTTTTAAAGTGCTGAGCTCTGGGCGTGTCCAGGGACCAGCATTGAAAATAGTAGTTGACAGAGATAGGGAAATAAAGGCTTTCAAGCCGGTTCCGTTTTGGCAGATAGAACTAACTGGTGATGTAGAAAAAGGAAAAATAATTGCATTGCATAAAAAAGATAAATTCTGGGATAAAAAAGAAGCAGATAATGTAATGAAAAATATTAATGGGCAGAAACTTGCAAAAATAAAGGAAGTTAAAAAGACAAAATTCAAGCAGGCTCCTCCAGTTCCATTTGACCTTACAACAATGCAGATAGAGGCCTACAGAGCATTGAGAATATCTCCAAAAGATACTCTTGCTATCGCACAGGAGCTTTATACATCAGGATTTATTTCATATCCAAGAACATCAAGCCAGAAGCTGCCAAAAGAGATTGGATACAAAAAAATTCTTCAAGAACTTTCAAAGCAGAAAAATTATTCTGATTTATGCAATAAATTAATGAAAAAACAGCTTGTTCCTAATGAGGGCAAAAACACAGATTCTGCTCATCCTGCAATTTACCCAACAGGAATTTCACCAAAAGGACTTGAAGACCATGAATTAAAGCTTTATGATTTAATTGTAAAAAGATTTATGTCAGTATTTGCAGAATCAGCAACAAAAGAAACAATGGTTATCAAAATTGACTGCAACAAAGAAATATTTATTGCAAAGGGAACAACAACTGTTGAAAAAGGATGGCATGTTTTCTATGAGCCATATGTTTCAGGAAAGGAAGAAGAGCTTCCTGCTGTCAAAGAAAATGAGAATGTTGATGTAAAGGAAATAAATATGTATGACAAGGAAACAAAGCCGCCAAAGCATTATACTCCTGCTTCTATAATAAAAGAGCTTGCAAAAAAAAACCTTGGGACAAAAGCAACGAGGGCACAAATAGTCGATACATTATTCCAAAGGGGGTATATAAACGGAAAATCAATAGAATCAACCGACTTAGGAATAAGTGCTGTTAAAACTCTTGAAAAGTACTGCCCAAAAATTTTAGATGAAGAGTTGACAAGGCACTTTGAAATTGAGATGAATGAAATAGAAAAAGGAAAGAAAAAGCCGAAAGAAATCCTTGATGAAGCAAAACAGGGATTGAAAGAAATTCTTTCTGATTTTAAGAAAAAAGAAAAAGATATAGGTAAAGGCCTAAAGGAAGCAACCATTGAAACAAGAAACAAGGAAAGTTTTATTGGAAAATGTCCAAAGTGTAAAGAAGGAAATTTAAGAGTTATTTTTTCAAAAAAATCAAGAAAAAGATTTATTGCGTGTGATGCCTATCCTAAATGTAAAACAACATTTAGTCTGCCTCAGAAAGGACTTGTAAAATCAGCTGAGAAGGTATGTCCTGAATGCGGTTATCCGATGGTGATGGTTATCACAAAAGGGAGAAGGCCATGGGTTTTCTGCATAAACCCTAATTGCAAAGGCAAGCAAACAGAATCAAAAGATATTTAATAATAGATTATTTCTTTAAGTGTTATGAAACTATCAAAATCAAAAGGGGTATTTTTATTAATATTTTTATTTCTAATTCCTGTTTGTTTTGCCAGTGTTGGCCACATGCCGTTACTTGCAGTAAGCCAGACAAAGGATGGTTATGAAGGCTCTTCTGCAGACCTTTACCTTGAGATAAAGCCAGGAACAGGCCGAGTTTTTATTGAAACATACCCATTGACAAAGCTGGATACCCAAATATCAACAAGGTTTGCAAGAGAGATAGCATGCAAATATGTTAATGCTAATTGTGATAATTATGATTTTTTTTATACTATAAGGGCAGACTCACCTATTATTGGCGGCCCAAGCGCAGGCTCTGCAATATCTATATTAACAATTGCAATGCTTGATAATTTAAACTTAGATAAAGACATAACAATAACAGGAACAATAAACTCCGGAGGAATTATCGGGCCAGTTGGAGGCCTCAAGGAAAAGATAGATGCTGCTTCAGAAATAAAACTAAAAAAAGTTCTTATTCCAGCGGGGACTAGATTTCCAAAGGGAAAGAATAATAAAACAATTGATTTAGTTGAGTATGGGAAAGAAAAGAAAATAGAAGTTATTGAGGTATCTGACCTTGATGATATTTTATATGAATTTACAGGAAAGAAAAAAGAAAAAATAAATGAAAGCCCTGAAACAAGCCATGAATATTCTAATATCATGAAAATCCTTGGGGAAAGATTATGTAATAAAAGTTATGCATTAAAAAAAGAGTTTGAAAACTTAAAAGTAGGTAAACTGGACAAAAATCTTGTTAAAATAGAGGAAAATGCAAATAACCTAACTAAAAAAGGAGAAACTGCTTTTAATAAATCTACATTTTATTCTGCTGCAAGCTTTTGCTTTGGGGCAAACACAAAATACAGGCAGCTTATACTCTTAACAAACAATATGAAAAAAAAAGATGTGGCTGGTGAAATAAATTCAACAAGAGAAGAAATAAAAAATTATGATTCAAAGCTACCATTTAAGTATGAAACAATAACGGACCTGCAGACTTATGCTGTAGTGAAGGAAAGAATTATAGAAGCAGAAAGTTATCTTGATATAAGTGAAGAAGATCTTGGTAAGGGTGAAATGAATGAAAGTATTAGCTCTTTAGCATATGCTATTGAAAGATTTTATAGTGCTAAAGCATGGAGTGAATTCTTTAATAATAAGGGAAAGAAATTTGATTTTAATGAGAATGTCCTAAAAAGCTCCTGTGTTACAAAGATAACTGAAGCAGAGGAGCGCTACCAGTATGTAATACTATTTTTTCCAGATGTTCTTGCTGATACAAAAAAAGAGATAGACCTTGCATATTCTGATATGGAAAATGGAGATTACGATCTTTGTCTTTTTAAGGCAAGCAAGGCAAAGGCAGAGTCAGACATTATACTTTCCACTTTAGGTGTTGAGGAAGAGCATGTTGATGGCCTTCTGAATAAGAAACTGGAAATTGTCGGAAGAAACATTGTTGAGACAAGCAAAAAGGGGCTGTTTCCAATAATTGGCTATTCTTATTATGAATATGCAAAAAGCCTTAAAGATAGTGATAAATATTCGGCCTTACTTTATTCAGAATATGCCCTTGAATTAAGTAATCTGGATATTTATTTTGAAGACAATAAAAAAAGTTTTAGGTTTTATTTTGATAAAACTCTTATTTTAATGTTTGCTTCTGGTATTTTTATTGGATTTTTGTTAGGAGTATTGGTGTTTAGAAAAAAGAAGGAAGAGGGAATTATTATTAAACTTAACAGGTAAGAATTCTTAGATATAATTATGAAACCCGGGAATGAAGCCGAAGCCTCAGTCCCAGGAAAAAGAGGTGATTATAAACCTGAGATAAAAGCAAGCTCTTATCCCAGGAAAAAGAGGTGATAGTTGAAAATAAAGAATAGATAAACACCCCCAAACCAACTTCTAACTACTGTATAGTGTAACTAATATATAAAGCTTTCGGTTTTAAGGATTATAGAGTAGTAACACAATTAGAAAAACAGGTTTATAGACGAGAAAGATAAAATCAATAACTATTTAAATCTTTTAAAAAAGTGAAAAATCATGTTATGCCAAAAATGCAAAAAAGCCAAAGGGGAGATAAAACTGCCTTACCTTGGCTTAATATTATGTAAGGGATGTTTCTGCAAGTTAATTAAAAGAAGAGTAAAAAAAGAAATAAGGTTAAAAAATCTTATTAATGAGAAGGAAAAAATTCTTTTGCTGGATAATAACAGCAAGGAAGCAAGAATCTCAGAGCATATTCTTAATACAACATATAATAATAGATTAAACCTAATAAAAGTAAAAGTAAGTGATTTTAAATTAGGTTTTTTAAATAATAAAATAAAAGAAATCATAAAAAAGAACAAGATAAAACAAGTTATAATCCCTTGGAATCTTGAGAATGAAATAATCTATTTTACTGAAAATCTTTTCAACAAAGGTGACTTTAAATACATAGGTCATTTCACACAAAACAAAATTTCTTACATAAAACTCTTGAGAAATATCCTTGAGAGCGAATGTTTGTTATTTGCAAAGTGCAAGAAGTTTAAATTTAAAGACAAACTAGAAAAAGACAAACAAAGAAAAGATATCAAAAATATGCTGGACAAAATAAACAAAAAGCATGCAGAAACAAAGTTTTCTTTGCTTAAAAGTATAGATAACTTAAATAATACAATAAAAATTAATTAATTATCATTTAAATTTTCCTATCTTAAATCAAAAAAATAAAATTATCTGTAAATTAAAGATATTCTCCGGAAACCTTTCACTTTTTCTTTGTTATAACTTATAAATTATTGTTGCAACACATTAATTATGTATTTTAATAAGAAAATACTTTTTTTGATTATTATCCTTTTGATTAGTGGCTGTTCTGATATTAAACTAAATAAAAACCCTGCAGAACCAGAGCTTAAAGAATACAAAGATATTCCAAAAGTGTTTTTCTGCCCCCAGGATGACTGTGAGGGAGAGCTTTTCAAGGCAATAAACAATGCAAAAAGCTCTGTTCACTGCGCTTTTTATGACTTTGACTTAGAAAGGAGTGTTAATGTTTTGGATAAAAAAAGCAAAACAATGGATATAAAACTAGTGGTTGATGATGCTAATTTTTACCTTGTAAAACATCTTGAGTTTGCAAAAAAAGATTCATCTTCCGGTTTGATGCACGATAAATTCTGCATTATTGATAATAAGGTTGTTTTGACTGGCTCTCTTAACCCAACTGAAAATGGTGCATATAAAAATAATAACAATTTAATTATAATTGAGTCATTTTACCTTGTTAAGAACTATGAAGATGAATTTAAGGAATTATGGAACTCTGAGTTCAGGAAAGGAGATAATGTAATTTACCCTGAATTCTACCTAAACAATAAAAAAATTCAAAACTATTTCTGTCCAGAGGATAACTGCGCTTATCATGTTGCAGAGGAAATAAAGAAAGCGAAAAACAGCATTTACTTTATGACATTCAGCTTTACAAACAGCAGAATTGCAACTGCAATTATTTTAAAGCATTACCAGGACCTTGATATAAAGGGTGTTTTTGAGGCAAGGCAGGTTTCAAAATATTCAAAATATAATCTTTTGGAATATCAGGGCATTGATGTAAAAAAAGACAGCAATAAGGCAAATATGCACCATAAGGTTTTCATAATAGACAACAAGACTGTGATTACAGGCTCATTCAATCCAACTGCTGGCGCTGACACAAGAAATGATGAGAACATATTGATAATGCATGATAAATCAATAGCAAATCTCTTTATACAGGAGTTTGAAAGGGTTTATGGTCAAAAGAATAATACAGCTTAGTTTTTACTAAAGGAAAATATTAAATATACTGCTCTTTCCTTAATTAAATTATAAAAAAGGTGTTAAAATGGATGAAACTGAAGATTATTGTGTTAAGGATATTAATCTGGCAAAACAGGGCCAAATGAATATTGAATATGCTGAGCAGCAAATGGGGGCTTTACTGAAGATAAGGCAAAGGTTTGAAAAGGAAAAGCCACTAAAAGGAATAAAAATAGGAATGGCCCTTCATCTGACAAAAGAAACAGCTGCTTTAGTCAAAACATTAAAAGCTGGTGGTGCTGATATTGCTATTTGTTCTTGTAATCCTTTAAGTACGCAGGATGATGTTGCAGCTTCTTTGGCAAAACAAGGCTTTAATGTCTATGGTTATAAGGGTGAAACCACAGAAGATTATTACAAGTTCTTAAAAAAAGTTATTGAGTTTAAGCCAAACATAACAATAGATGATGGCTGTGATTTGGTTAGTGAGATACATAAAAATCACAAAGAATTAATTCCAAATATTATTGGTGGGTGTGAGGAAACAACAACAGGTGTTATAAGATTAAGGGCAATGGAAAAAGACAATGCTATATTATACCCAATAATTGCTGTAAATGATAACAAGACAAAACATTTAGTTGATAACTATTACGGAACAGGCCAAAGTACGATGGACGGCATATTGAGAGCATCAAACATCCTGATAGCTGGAAATACTGTTGTTGTAGTCGGCTATGGTGACTGCGGAAAAGGATTTGCTCTAAGAGCAAAAGGGCTTGGAGCAAAAGTAATTGTTACAGAAGTTAATCCTTTCAAGGCAATGCAGGCAGCATTCGATGGTCATAAGGTTATGCCAATGAATGAGGCAGCAAGATTAGGTAATTTGTTTGTAACATTAACAGGAGATATAAATGTAATTTCATTAGAACATATGAAGCTTATGAAAGACGGCGCAATAATTGCAAACTCAGGACATTTTGATGTTGAGATTGACTTGAAATCATTAAAAAAAGTAGCAAAGAGCAGGAGAATAAGGCCTTTCCTTGATGAATATACCCTAAACAACAATAAGGTTTATGTTGCAGGAGAGGGAAGATTAGTAAATCTTGCCGCTGCAGAGGGTCATCCATCAGAGGTTATGAGCCTGTCTTTTTGCGGCCAATCATTAGCAGTTGAGTATTTAATTAAAAACAAGGGGGATCTTCCAATAAAAGTTATAACCCTGCCAGGTGAAATAGATGAAAAAATTTCATGGCTGCAATTAGAAGCAATGAACATAAACATAGACAAGCTCACTGAAGAGCAGAAGAAATATCTTGCTTCATGGGAAGAGGGGACTTAAACAATTCCCTTAAAGTATTTAGGTGTTTTTTTATTAATTATTATTCCATCCTGGACGATATAACTATGTTTGTTCATTACGATGAAAGATATTTCTGAATGTTTTTTTGAATAACTAATCATTGCTTTAGATCTAGTCCCAATCTCTGGAGGTTTAACATCTTTTGGCCATTCATCAAGTGGGTAATCTGTTGGGTAACCTATCTTATTGATGAGCTCAATATCATCCTTGATACCAAACTCTTTTTTCAGTTTGATTTGGCTCACAGGCGGGATATACAATCCATTATGAGTAATATTATATGAATTAATATCAAGAACACCAATCCCTTCACAATTTCTTGTCTCATCCAGCCTTGTTTTAACAAATAGCTTAGGGTTATTGAATATATTGACAGGGCCTTCCTTTTCATATATATCTATTGAAGGGTTTGTCACACAGATAGAATCCTTTTCATTATCAGAGTCAAAATATTTATTAAAAAGATCACTTGTGATACATAAAAGAGATAATGTATGCCTGCCATAACCTGGAAGTTTTTCTTTAGCCTTCTTATCAAGATTATCAAGCTCTTTTTCCTCTTTTTCACTTTGGTAACAATAAAATATTTTGCCCAACACATTAAATGCATTTAAAACCACCAAATTAGGTTTTATCATTTCATTAACATAGACATCTATTGTTTTTCCTGTTTCTATTCTATTTGAAGTAAGAATTTTTGCCATATTTCTTAGTATACTAATTCCTATATTTAAAATATATTTTAATAAAATTTTTAAAAAGTTCCAAATAAGAACATTTATATACTATAATTTAAAATAATATAAGATGATAAATAAAATTAATAATAAATTATTATATTTATACGGGGAGAACTGCAGGATTCCCTTGTCAAAAATAGCAAAAAAAATTCATAAGAGCCCACAGCTTGTTAAATACACAATAAACAAGCTTGAAAAAGATGGGGTAATTCCATTTTATTATACTATTGTTGATTATGCATGCTTTGATATGCTTCTGTTTAAGGTTTATTTTATGGGCGGATGTTCTACTAATTCTGAACTAAAGCTATTGATAAAAAAGCTAATGCAAAATCCTTATGTTACATCTGTCTATGAAATAGGGGGTCAGTATGACCTGCTTGTTGAATTCATGGCACAAAACCCTTCAAAATTTAACAAAGAGCTAAAACTGTTGATAAAAGAGCACGAAGAATTAAATAATTATAATGTAATCATAAATATTGTTTCTCATCTTTACCAAAAAAAATACCTTGAACTTAAAAGCAGAAAACAGGATAATTTTTTTCCTCCCAATAAGATAATTATTGGTGGGGACAGGGATAAAACTACATTAAGCAATAATGAGAAAAAAGTATTATCAATTCTTGTCAAAAATCCAAAAATAAGATTAACTACAATTGCTTCAAAGTTAAGAATTAACATAAAGACAGCTGTTTCTGCAATAAAGTTATTAGAAAGTAAGAAAGTAATAAGAGCTTACAAATCTGCGTTAAACATGCAGAAGTGCGGCCTGATAAAAAACAAGATAACACTTAAGCTTCATAACATTGACATTAATAAAGAAAAAAAGATGTTGAATTTCTGTCTAAACAATCTAAATATTATAAAATTCAGCAAGACAATAGGTAAGTGGGATGTTGAAATAGATGTTGAAACAAACTCATCAACAGAATTTAGGGAAATTTATCTGAGAATAAGGGAAGAGTTTAAGGAAGTCATAAGATCCTTTAACAGCTATAGGGTATATTGGGTGTTTAAGCACAGCTATTTTGCAGAGAATTATTCTGCATAAATTCTAAGGTTTTTTTATAATATGATACTTCTTTAGAATGTTTGCATAAACTTCAAAATCTTCTGAATTCTTGAAATCCTGTTTTACGTTTTGAGGCAGTTTTTTGAACAATAAATTAATGATGTTCAAGACCTTCACAACATCTTCATCTATCTCACTGCTGTAAGTTTTAAGTTCTGACTCTTCAATATCCTTTTTTTTGGGATAAAACATTTTCTTAAAAAGTCTACTGATAAAATTTTCTTTTATTTCTTTTACAGCAAATTCTTCATATTCCGTTTTAATTTCTTCCTGTTCTTTTTTTGGATCTTCATAAACAGTTTCAAATTCCTTTTCAGGAATTTCTTTATGTTTTACTGAAAATAACCCTAAAAACTTACTAAAAAAGCCCTTTTTATTTTCTATAATAGGGGTTTCAAGTCTTTCATCTGTAACTTCTATATATTCTCCTGCTGTATTTTTGCTTAGTTGAATTTTTTTCCCAGGCTTTGATTTAAACAATCTCTTAATCTTATTAGAAAAAGGCATTGAATTCTTCCTTCTTATACCACTCATATAATCATTTAACATTTTATTGAAATCATCATTGACCATTTTATCCTCCATTATCAAAAGATTATTAATTTAAAAATCAAAGTTCATAAAACTATATAAAATTATCTATCTTAAATTAACCAAAAGCTATATATAGGAGCAATATTTCAAAAAATTAGTTATAAATTTAATTAAAATCATAAAAAAGAGTGATTAAATGACAAGAATTAATAAACTTGTAATTAAGGGATTCAAGTCATTTGCAAAGAGAACTGAATTATTGTTTGGCAATAATTTTAACTGTGTTCTTGGACCCAATGGTTCTGGCAAGTCAAATGTAATGGATGCACTTTGCTTTGTTCTAGGAAGAGCCTCTTCAAAAAGTCTAAGGGCTGAAAAGTCGGCAAACCTTATCTATAATGGCGGAAAAAAGGGGGCTCCTGCAAAAAGCGGAGAGGTAAGCATTTATTTTGATAATTCCAGAAAAATATTTCCTTCTGATGATTCTGAGATAAAGATTACAAGAATTGTAAAACCAACTGGTACTAGCATATACAAAATAAATGATAAAAGAAGAACAAGACACCAAGTTCTTGATATGATGTCTGTTGCAGCAATTGACCCTGAGGGCTATAACATAATTTTGCAGGGGGATATAAACAGATTTGTTGATATGTCTCTTAATGAACGCCGTTTAATAATTGAAGAAATATCAGGTATTTCAATATATGAAGACAAAAAAAATAAGGCACTTAATGAGCTTGATAAGGTTGAGAGTAAACTAAATGAAGCTGGTATAATCCTTACAGAAAGGCAAACATATCTGAAAGAACTAAAGTCAGAACGTGACCAGGCTTTAAAGTACAAAAAGATGAATGATAATATAAAGCAGAATAAGGCAACTTATCTTAATATTCAGATAACAAAAAAGGAGGATATGCAAAAAAAGTTTGAATCAGAGATTAAAATTTGTAGCGAGAAAATAAAAGATATTCAAAACAAGGTAAGTAACTTAAAGAAAACAGTTGCTGATAAAAAAAGTGAAATAAACAAAATAACAAAAGAAATAGAAGAAAAAGGAGAAAAAGAACAGATTGACATGCAGAAAAAGGTTGAGCAGTTAAGGGTTGATGTTGAAACAAACAAAACAAGAATAGCAACATGCGAAAATGAGCTTGTAAAGATTGATTCAAGAAAAAACCAATTACAAAAAGACCTTACAGAAGTTCATCAAAAGATTGATAGCTTGATATTAGAAGTATCAAATCTAGGAAAAATAAAAAAAGGAAAAAATAATGATATTTTAGAGCTTGGGAACTCAATTAAGAATTTCAAGAAAAAACATAAGGTTGATAACCTGGATGGTATTGAAAAGGAAATATTGGAAGTGGAAAAACAGGAAGAAGAGGGACAAAGGGAAATCCAAATTCTTCGTGAAAAACAGCAGGAACTGCTAAGGGAAAAGGACAAGATTGAATATCAAATTCAGAATACTGAAGCTGCAATGCAGAAAGTCCTTGATGTTGAAAGAGAAAACAGGGAGGATATGAAAAACCTGAAAGAAAAGAAAGATGATTTCAAGAAAAAAACCCTTGAGCTTAACAAGCTTTTAAATGAAGATTCGTCACTCGCAGCACAACTTTCAAAATCAAAAGAAAATCTTTTAACAGCAAATGGCGAGCTTGAAAAATTAAAAGTAAAGGAAATTGGAATAAAGGAAAAAGCATCAGCAAATATTGCTGTCAAAAGTATTCTCAACCAAAAACAAAATATCAGGGGAGTTTATGGAAGTGTTGCTGGATTAGGGCATGTATCTGCAAAATACTCTCTGGCTTTAGAGGTTGCAGCAGGCTCAAGAATACAGAGCATAGTG
>Ga0307992_1002228_pt1 | contig 11130 bp, 11 predicted proteins | sample EllFjometagen133_FD_203162 | JGI IMG/M metagenome (GOLD analysis project Ga0307992, IMG submission 203162) | Marine microbial communities from Ellis Fjord, Antarctic Ocean - #133 | ecosystem: Environmental > Aquatic > Marine > Unclassified | place: Southern Ocean | collected 2014-10-08
GTTTTTTCAGCATCTCTAACCATCATATCTAAATGATTGTATAAGTTTTGTCTCCCTCTCAAACTTCCTGAAAGATCGGTAGGTTCAACAAACTTAATTCCTTTGGTAAACAGAGTGTTCAATTCTTGTAGAACTTCATCTCCTTTAAGAGTCTCTAATCTTTTTGATTTTTCTTGAGCATACTTGAGAAGATTTTTCTTAACTCTTTCAACAACCTCTTCGGGTTTAAGTGCAACGAACTTAATTGGCTTCCCTAATTTCATTACTATAAATCCTTTCTTTTCTAAAGATTCTAAAATGTCGTAGGTTCTACTTCTCGGGACGTCAGAAATATTGCTTAGCTCTCCTGCAGTAGAAGTTCCCCTAGATAATAATGCAGTCCAAACCTTTACTTCATATAGATTCAAATCAAAAATCTTTCTCAATCTGCTCAGGAATTCATCCTTTACTATCATTTTAATATATCACCTCTTTCCTTTTTAAAGTTTGTTATGATAAAAGAGTAAATTCATTAAATTACTTGCCGATAGTTATAACAGCAATTTTCCCTCTTTTATTCTTTACTTTAAAGTCAATTACATTTTTAAAGTTTTCCTTTGCAGTTGTAACAATCTCCAGGGAACTAGAATTAGTTCTATCTTTTATGAATTCTTTCTGGTCTACAAGTATGTCTTGAAGGTCCTCTTCAACAATGAGCTTCAACTCAATGATATCCTTCTTATTTAGCCCCAATTTCTTCCTAAAAGCTTGAGTTTGCCTAGATAAATCTCTTGCATATCCTTCTGCCTCCAATTCCGGGGTCATCTTCGTGTTCAATTCAACAGCCAACTCTATTCCCTTAGAAGCAGGAGATTTAAATTCAGCATCTTTAACATTTAGCTGATTTTTAATTATCTCTTTAGTCTTTTCGAACCTTTCAATTCCTTTGATAAATACAGTAACTTTCTTAAGGGGCCACTTTAATCCTATCCCCGCTTTGTCTCTTTCATACAGCCCTTTTTCAATTAGTTGGAGCGTTTGATCAAATGTAGCCTCCAATGTTTCATCAATATTTTTTTTCTCAACCCTAGGCCATGAACTCAAGTGGACAGACTCCTTTGAAAAGTTTTCATAGATGTGTTCAGAGATGTAAGGGGCAAAAGGAGCAATTAACAAGGAAATTTTTTCTAAAATTTCCCCAATTATTTCTTTTGTGTCTTCTCTGTCTCTTGTCATCTTAATGTACCCTCTAGAAAAATCTTTAACAACAAAATTTAAGATGCTTTCAAACGGTTTGTTTAGTTTGTAGTTTTCTAAATCTTCTGTAACATCTTTAATTAAAGAATTTAATCTACTAAGAATCCACCTATCTTCAATTTTCTTTGAACCTTTCTCTTTTTTATAATCCAGTTGTTTGTAATAGGTTTCACAATTGTATAAAACTGTTAGGAAAGGCAAAACAGATTCCTTCATTAATTCAAAAGAAAATCTTTTTTGATTTCCAGCATCAGAGGTGCAGAATTGTAAACGAACAGCATCGGTGCCTGTTTTATCAAGTATTTCTCTTGGTTTGATTATGTTTCCTTTTGATTTGGACATTTTTTCTCCTTTCTCATCTACAACATGTCCAGCACAAATGCAATTTTTGTAGGCGGGTTTTCCAAATAAGATTGTTCCTAGGACGTGCATGGTGTAAAACCAACCACGAGTTTGGTCTATGGCCTCAGAAATAAAGTCATAGGGATATCTTTTCTCGAATTCTTTCTTATTTTCAAAAGGGTAATGGAATTGGGCAAACGAAGCACTCCCAGAGTCATACCAGCAATCAATTACGTCAGAAACCCTCTTGTAGGTTTTTCCATTTTTCTTAATGCTAATCTTATCTATGTCTGGTTTATGTAAGTCCCCAATCTTTTTTCCAGAGAGTTTTTCAAGTTCTTCTCTACTCCCAATAACAAGAACATCTTTCTCATCATCAACATTTCTCCAAACCGGAAGTGGAGTTCCCCAAAATTTAAATCTTGATAGGCTCCAATCTTTTGCACCTTCTAACCATTTTCCAAATCTCCCGTCTTTAATATGGTTAGGATACCAATTAATTTGTTTGTTCAGCTTTACAAGTTTTTCTCTTACTTTTGTCACGTTAATAAACCAAGAGTTAATTCCGTAGTATATTAATGGGCTATCACATCTCCAACAGAAAGGGTAAGAGTGTTCAAATTTTTCTACTTTGAAAAGTAAATGCCTTTTCTTTAGATCTTCAATTATATCTTTTTCAGCAGACTTTACAAATTTTCCTCTTATGAATTCAGGAGCTATCTCTAAAAATTTTCCATCTTGCCCCACTGTGTGAACAGCCGGGAGTCCTAATTCAATTCCGATGTTATAATCATCTTCCCCATACATCACAGCAGTATGAACTATTCCAGTACCGTCTTCCGTTGTAACAAAATCTGCAGATATGACTTTATGAGATTTATCATTTTGAGTTTCTTTAATATTGTATAAGGGTTCATATTCTAAACCCACAAGATCTTTTCCTTTCATTTTTTCAATAATTTTGTAGTTTCCTTTAATCAAATCAAGTTTTTCTTTACCAACAATTAATTTGTCTCCATCCGGAAGCTGAACTTTAACGTAATTTATCTTTGACCCAACAGCTAGACCCACATTTCCTGGGAGAGTCCAAGGGGTTGTTGTCCAGGCCAAAATGTATTCTCCAGGCTTATTCTTTAGTTTAAATGCAATATAAACAGAGTCTTCCTTAACGTTTTTGTATCCTTGAGCAACTTCGTGGCTTGAAAGAGGAGTCCCACATCTTGGACAGAAAGGAACAACTTTGTAACCTTCGTATAAAAGCCCTTTTTCATGTAATTCCTTTAAACTCCACCAAACACTTTCAATATAATTGTCCTCTAAAGTAACGTATGGATTCTCCAAATCTATCCAATAACCTAATTCTTCTGTTGAATTATTCCAATCGTCTATGTTTGAAAAGACATCTTTACGGCATTGCTTAATGAATTTATCAACCCCGTACTTTACTACCTCTTGTTTATATCCCAAGTTTAGCTTTTTTTCAACTTGAACTTCTACTGGTAGGCCATGACAATCCCATCCTCCCTTTCTTGGAACAGAGAAACCTTGCATGTATCTAAATTTACAGATTATATCCTTAAAGGTACGAACTTCTAAATGGTGTAATCCAGGGGGAGCATTAGCTGTTGGAGGGCCCTCTAAAAAACTAAAAAGCTTCTTTTTTGGATCGTTTTGAACAGCAGATTTTATTTGTTTATCAAATTTCTTCCACTTCCTGCGTGCATTATTTTCAATTTCTTTAAAATCGTACATTTTAACAATCAAGTGTGGAATTGCTTATTTTTAATGTTTTTGGAGTAATAAATATAAACTAATATTTCCTAAATGATAAATGGTGACCCTCACAATAATTTTATTGATACTTGTAATAATATTAATCCTCTTTCTATCAATATTCTTTCTAATACCTTTTCTTTTTGGGGCCCCCTATGATATTACTAGAAAAGAATCAATGAAACACATAGTAATGCTTACAGATCCTGGAAAAAAAGATAAAATAGCAGAGTTAGGTTCAGGAGATGGAAGGGTTTGTATAGCTCTTGCTAAAAAACACAAGGGATCAAAGATACACGGTTTTGAGATAAATCCCTTCCTTGTCTGGTATTCAAGAAGAAAGATTAGGAAATTAAGATTAAATAATCAAATTAAGATTTATTGGAAGAATTTTTGGAGAATAAGTTTTAAGGATTATAATAAAATAGTTTTATTTCAGTTTAGTTCAATAATGAAAAGAATGGAAGATAAGATTGAAAAGGAACTAAAACCAAAATCTCATATAATCTCTCATAATTGGAAACTACCTAATTATAAGATTAAAAAGAAGTTAGGTAAAAAGAAAGCTTTTTCTGGTGAAGTTTATTTGTATGAGAAATAAATTTAATTTCTATTTAAAATTTGTAAGGCTCTTCCGCCCATTTCTAAAAATTGACTTTGAATGTAATCTTGGTCAACGGGGTGGTCAATCATTGTTATCCCGTCAGAAAGCAAGTAATTGGGCTTTCCATTACTCATTGTCTCCACATAATTTCTTTTTTCTTTATTAGGCCCGGTTATTCCAATACTAACTCTTGAGATATTTTCTGAAACCGAGAACGCATAAAAGACATCCAACTTAAGCCCCATTTTAAGATCTTTATGGAGTTTAAATTCATTCTCAAAATCAGCGTTCATCTTTAATTTCTTTGTTGATTTAATCCCCTTTTCAGCAAGTAAACTTGCAAGGCTGGATCTTATTTCTTCTAAAGTTTCTGCCATTAAAAATCAATATTGTTTCTGTTTTTAAGAATTTGTATACTTAAGAAAACCTGTTAAGATATTCTTCCTCAACGTGGTGAAGTTTTTTAGAAGGAATAATTAAACAGTAAGGTTTTCTAACCCCTGTAAATTCTTCCTTAAGAACTTTGAATTTTTTATAGAATATTTTTTGTTTCTTTTCCCCTAGTTGTTGGCATAAAACTAACTTTCCTAGTTTAACTTCATGTTTCTTAGCAGATTCTTCTAATTGGCATAAAGCATCTTGAATGTCAAGGCCAATATCAATTAAAATTAATGAGTGGGCATCTATGCTCTGGTTTGCCTTAACAATTTCCATAAATGAATCAGGTGTAAAATTTTGTTTCCAGGCAGGCATTGAGGCCACCTTTCCAAATTTGTATAATTGTAATCCTGTCTCACTTACTCCATCAAAAACAGAACCAGCATGAATAACCTCCGTTTTTATGTCTGATTTTTGAGCTTCATCTAAAATAGTAATGTGTGTAGTAGCCATTAAAGGACTCCCATATACTAATACTGCAACATCACTCTTTCTAGCGTGTTCAAGAAATTCAAGACCTTCAACAGCATCTCTGTTAAGAACCTCAACATCTTTTCCTAATACATGGACTATTCCTGAGAATGGATAAGGAAAATCTACTGTATAATTTTCAATATAAACACGTTTACATCTTTTAGCAATTTCCATTCCTTCAACAGAAATTCCTCGTTCATTCAAGCCTAATCCTATTAAATATAACATAATATTCAGAGAAAATTAGGGTTTATTAGGTTAACTAATCCTATTTTATTTCCAATTCTGCAATAACTGGGTTATGGTCAGAAACATCATTCTCAATGCAGTTTACATTTTTCATTTTAAATAAATTTTTATTACTAATTATGTAATCTAAAGTTATTGCCTCTTTGTTATGGGAGAAATCTGTAGGCATAAAAGATTTATACTCCTTTAGGAGGTAAGAAATCTCATAGTCCTCTCCAGCGACTTCTTTTAAATCTTTAATTATCTTCATATTAAAGTCCCCCGCAATAATGGGAAATATCTTTCTTTTTTTACACCATTCCAAGGTTTGTTTTAAATGTTTTTTTGAACCCTTGTTGGTATTTTCAAGATGAACGTTAATTAAGTGGATTTCTCCTTCTGGAAATTCAAGAACGGCGTGCATAAATCCAAATTTTTTGTTTTTTTCAACAGGGGGAAGGACAATAACTTCAGAACTTTTTATTGGATATTTCGATAAAATCCCGAAGCCATAATACATTTCCCAATTAATTGGTTCTCCGTGCCATTTTTCCATCTCCATAAGTTTTCCAAAAGAAAAATGAGGATAATTCGCTTTCTCATTTATTTCCTCAGCCTGGTTGTTCCATTTATCTTTCAATCGTCCATCATGCGCAACTTCTTGCATAAAAACAATGTCTGCATCTTGCTCTTTTAGAAATCTAATTAATTTTTCTTTTCTTTTTTCCCATTCATAATATCTCCAAATATTTGTGGTCAAAATTTTTAATTTCATATTTTATATAATTGGGACATTTATTTAAATCTGATGATTTGCCGCTCCTTTTCCATCTCTGGACGCACTAAAACCAATGCCTCAAATGAATGCAGACATAATAAGAAGAGATTAATTTTTTAATTTTTCCAATATTTCCAACCCTTCAGCAGCGTCTTCTATCCTGTTTGGGCTTTCACAAACAATTGTAATATCTTTATCCTTTGGTAAATTATCAAAGAGTTCTTTCCATTGCCCTTTTTTAAGATTAAGATGGTGTCTTTCACCTTTTTCATTATACTCAATTCCAGAAAAATGGCAATGCCATTTCTTTTGTGGGAACGCTTTGATTATTTTTTCATAGTCCACTTTTTTGTCCCGAGCTAGAATGTGTGCAAAATCAATACAAAAACTGCATCCTGTTTCATTAACAAGTCTTGCAATTTCTTCAACAGATCCAAAGACATTAACCTTCCCCATGGTCTCTGGACATAATTTAACATTCCATTTATTTTCCTTAATAACTTCCATCATTTCAATAATTCTTTTCTTAATATTCTGGTAAGTTTCTTCGCGAATTTCAGCTTGTTTTTCTGGGCTTTGTTTCGCATAATTATTTCCGTAGAATCCAGCATGAAATACAATTGACTTAGCTCCTAGATGATGTCCCATTTCACAACATTTTAGAATTCTTTGTTTACTAGCCGCTATTTTTTCTTTTTCAGGAGAATTTAGATTAACAAAGTATTGTCCATGAATGCTCAAATCAATTCCCTGTTCTTTTGCAATCTTTCCAATTCTAATTGCATCTGGTTCTTTCATATATACTGAGTGCGTAAATGCAATTTCAGTATTTCCAAATCCAACTTTTTTATATTCCTCAAGAATCTTCTCAGAAGTTTTAACCGGGCCCAATCCCGAGGGGCCAATTTTTGTTTTCATGCAGATGCCCTCTTCATTATGTCTGTAGAACTATCGGCTTTCCCTCCGCCAACGTTATAAACCATTTCAATTCCTAATTCTTTACAAACTTCATCTTCAGGAACATTTCCTTCTCCTCTATCTCCACCATTAGCAAAAATATCTGGGTGCACTGCTCTAAGACTTTCTCTAACTGTAGGATCTTCATCAATTGAAAGAATTACTTCATCAACCCACTTTATGGCTCTTATTACTTCCATCCTATCCTTTTCATTAACAATTATCTTTCCTTTCTTAAGAATTGCTTGTTTATCATTATTAACAATCACAACTAACTTTGTCCCAAGTTTTTTTGCTTCTTCAAGTAAACGGACATGTCCAACGTGAATAGGGTTTGCATAAACGCTTACACATACAATTTTTTTACTTTCTTTTTCCATAAATAAAATTAGAAATTACTTCTTTTTAGATTTTTTCCCTATCTTTTTCTTAATGCTCTGAGAGGTTACAAGGGCAATAAAGAACATTGTGAACAACAAAGGATCGTTTCCAATAATAAGTCCAATAATCCCTCCAATTAACCCAATGATTGCTAGTAGCTTAAACCAGATTTGTCCCCCAGTAAGCTCTTCTTGAGTGTATTTTGCAAGTAGTTTCCCTATGAAAACTCCTAAGACTAAAACCCCTATTCCTATAAGTAATTTAAAAATCTCTAACATACTTTCTAATATAAATAACACTTTTTATAATTTTACTTATTTTTGTTCCCATTCAAACTTAGTTATATCTATTAACTCAGAAATTACTTCTTCAGATCTCTCTCCGGACAATAAAACCGCAGTGCCATTTTGCCTGTATGAAACATCCATCCTTGCAATAAGATCATTATTTTCGTAGAAGACATAAGCTTTCATTATTGTGCTACCAACATTTTGTGTATCTCCCACTTTGAAATCAGGTGAAATTCTCTCCAAAGCATCTTCAAAACTATTGGGGTTAACTTGCCAACCATCTATATCTGTAACAATGTATTGTAGCATAATCAATTAACTAAATAAATATTTTTAAAGATTAGGCTTCTTGAATCATCATGTTTAAAAAATATTTAGTTGTGGCAAGCAAGAAAGATCTAGCAGGAGTTAACATAACAACGCAATTATCCCAGTTTAGGCCTAATCCTTTGATGAAATCAATGGGGAATGGGGCTAGTTTTGATTTTTACCTAATTGATGAGCTCCAAATTTATACTGAGAGTCTTGATTTAGAGAAGATTAATAAATATGATTTCATAATCTTCGCATCTAAGCATCAATCAGAGAAAAAAGAAAAATCTTTGTCTGTTCATGCACCAGGAAATTGGAGAAATGCTGATTATGGGGGGGAGAAAGGAAAAGCTTGCAGGAGTTCGGCATTGTTCCAGAAGTTTATGTTTGAAATATTAATGAAAAACCGTGAGAAATTTAATTTAACAGGCTACCAAGTAACTATGGAGGTTACTCACCACGGACCTTTAATTGACAAGCCATGCGTTTTCATAGAGATTGGTTCCACAGAAACCGAGTGGAATGACCGGAGGGCTGGTTTTGCTATAGCAAAAACTATTGACGAGGTAATAGCCGAGTTTAAACCAAGTGAGTACCAAGAGATAGCAATTGCTTTGGGGGGGCCACATTATTGTCCAAGCTTCAATAAAATTCAAGCAAAAAGCAACATTGCGATTTCCCATGTCATTCCTAATTATGTTGCCCCGATTACCGAAGAAATGGTTTTGGAGGCGGTTGAGAAGACTGTTGAGGAGATTGATTTTGCCATTCTAGATTGGAAAGGGCTTGGACAAGCGGACAAAAGAGATGAAGTCGTGAATATTCTTGAAAAGAATTACATCGATTGGAAAAAGGCATCCGACATAAAAAAGTAAGATTTACCGTCGATAAAATTTTTATGGTTTATCGAATCCAAATTACACAAGTCGACACTCAGGCGTGCGCAACAAAATTTATAAACTTGTTTTTCATTTCGATACTAGAATCAAAAGGTGAAATGGAACGAGAAATCAACTTAAACTCAATCAAAACGTGCTTTCTAAGCAACTACCCTCCGAAGGAATGCGGTATTGCAACTTTTACAAAAGATCTTTCTAAAGCAATGGACCACAAATTTAACCCAAAACTTAAATCCAAAGTCGTTGCATTAAATGCTCCAGAAGAGTTGTATAATTATAACAGAAAAGTAATAATGGAGATTGATAAAGAGGATATAAACACTTACATTGACATTGCAAAGAAGATTAATAATAGAGATGACATTAAGATTGTCTCAATCCAACATGAGTTTGGAATTTTTGGAGGAGACTATGGATGTTATTTAGTTCCTTTCTTGGAGACTCTTAAAAAGCCAGTAGTTATAACTTTTCACAGTGTTCTTCCAAATCCAGAAGAAGAGAGAAAGAAGCTAGTTCAAGCAATTGTTGGGCGATCCTCAGCAATAATTGTTATGGCAGAAGTAGCCGTTAAGATTCTTAATGAAGACTATGGGATTCCCAAGTCAAAGCTTTTCGTTGTTCATCATGGAATTCCTTCGGTGAACTTTAAGAAACCAGAGGTAATGAAAGAAAAATTAAACCTTCAAGGGAGGAAAGTTATCTCTACATTTGGTTTGTTAAGCAGAGGGAAAGGAATAGAACAAATGATTAAAGCACTTCCAAAGATTGTTGAGAAATATCCAGATGTTATTTATCTTATAATGGGGGAAACTCACCCAGTTGTAAGAAATGAAGAGGGAGAGAGTTACAGGAGAGAGTTAATAAAATTAATTAATAATTTAGGATTAAAAGATAATGTAAAATTCTATAATAAATATCTTAGTTTAGATGAAATTACGAGTTACCTCCAAGCATCAGATATTTATGTTTGTACAAATCTTGAGAGAAATCAAATAACAAGCGGGACCTTGGCCTACGCAATGGGAGCAGGAAAGGCAATCGTTTCAACACCTATAATTTATGCAGAAGAAATGCTTGCAGCAGAAAGGGGAATTACAGTTAAATTCAAGAATCCAGATTCATATGCGAATGCAATTAACAAGGTACTTGATGATTCGGAATATAAAGAATTATTAGAAAGAAATGCCTATGCTTTCTCTAGACAAATGATTTGGCCTAACGTAGCGTTAAGTTACCTAAAGATATTCAATAAGGTCGTAAAGCTTAGAGAAGAATTAACAGATAAATTCCCTAAGATAAAGCTTAACCATCTTCAGAACATGACTGATGACTATGGTTTAATACAGTTTGCAAACCACATAGAACCAGAAATAAAGTCTGGTTATACAATTGATGACAATGCAAGAGCATTGATCTTTTCTGTTCTGCATGACGATCTTATGAATAAGGGTGTTCCTTCAAAATTAACAAGGACTTATTTAAATTTCATACAAAAGTCCCAAGAAGCAGATGGGAATTTCAAGAATAATCATAAAAATGAGGAAGAAATAACAAATAAGTATAGCGACGACTCATTTGGAAGAACTATTTGGGCACTAGGTTATACAATCTATAAAATAAAGGATGAGAAGTTGAAAGAAAAGGCAAGACAGATGTTCTTGAAGTCTTTTAGTAGAATAACTTCTTTAGAAACAACAAGAGCAATGGCATTCTCAATATGTGGTTTGGCTTATTACTGTAAAGATGATCCAAATCAAGAAGCAATTTATTTAATAAAAACTCTTGCTGACAGGCTTGTTGAGCTCTATGACACAGAAGCAGGAGAAGATTGGGGTTGGTTTGAACCTTTCTTAACTTATGCAAACGCTAAACTACCGGAATCTCTTTTCTTAGCCTATGATATAACCGGCGAGAATAGGTATCTTGAAGTTGGAGAGGAAACCCTTAAATTCCTTTCAGATACAGTGTTCATAGAAGATGAAATTTATCCTATTGGACAGAATGGATGGTATAATCGAAATGGGAAGAGAGCGTTATTTGATCAACAACCTTTAGACGTTTCTTATATTATTCAGGCTTTCTTGACTGCTTGTGAGACAACCCAAGACAAAGATTATCATGACAAGGCAATTAAAGCGTTTAACTGGTTCCTAGGAAAGAATCATCTTAACCAAATGATATACAATGAAAACACAGGCGGATGCTATGATGGGTTAGGAAGACATTCAGTTAACCTTAATCAAGGAGCAGAGTCAACAGTTTCTTATTTAATGGCAAGAATATTCTTAGAAGAAAAAAAAAGGAAGAAACGTTTCTCAAAATAAACTCAAATGGAAAAAGCTCTAGTAATTATTGCGCACCCTGATGATGAATTAATCTGGATGGGAGGAATGTTGCTCAGACACAAAGAGGATTGGG
>Ga0307992_1002229_pt1 | contig 11126 bp, 12 predicted proteins | sample EllFjometagen133_FD_203162 | JGI IMG/M metagenome (GOLD analysis project Ga0307992, IMG submission 203162) | Marine microbial communities from Ellis Fjord, Antarctic Ocean - #133 | ecosystem: Environmental > Aquatic > Marine > Unclassified | place: Southern Ocean | collected 2014-10-08
AGCAATCAAATGTTATAAAAAAGCAGAAGAAATTAATCCGCGGGAATTAGCCGTCTTTGAAGGTCTGGGGAGAATATGGTGGCATAGAAAAAACAAGAAAGCTTTGTTTTTTTATATGAAGGGTTTGCGATTGGCGCAAACCTTAAGAAAAAAATCAGAGTTTTTAGAATATTTAGGTAATGCTTATATGAGATTAGGTAAAGTGGAAAGAGCGATAGAGAATTATAAAAAATCTTTACGACTAAAACCGATAAGCAAATTCTCTCTTTTTAATAATTTGGCTTTTGCCTATCGGAAGATAAATAATCAGGAGAAAGCGCAGGAATATGCCAGAAAAGCCTTACGATTGTTAAAGAGAAGATCTATGGAGTATAAAAAAACAAAGGCCGCGCGAATATTTGCTAAACAATTGCAGGAGATAATAGATGGACCCTCTTAATTAGAGGGTCCATTGGTCACTTTACTCATCGTCATAGTCGGTGACTCGCCCACCTTCACCAGTGGTGTTGGTAGTAGAAGCATTGAATTTCTCATTTGCTTCTGCTCGGAATAGCACCATAAATGGCATGGGTTCTGATGTTTTGTTTTTCATGGCTTCTCCTTTTGTCAGTTTAAAGTTTTCTGACATTTTTTAATTTCCAAGCAATTCTGCTATAGCGGAAGATATCTTAGCTCCTGTCAATTCTTCAATCCACAGCCATTGTCCATTTGGGTTGATCTCAAGAAAGACATATTGATTGTTAGGTGTTTTGATTATATCTATAGCCCCGAATAATATTCCTAATCTTTTTGTTAGGTTTAAACATTTTTTTTCGATTTCGTTTGGGACTTTGATAATCTTGTGTGGCAAAGACAAAACCTCGCTAGAGCTTCTCCAATCGTATTTAGCATCTTCTCTCGTTTGAGATCCTATTTCGCACGAGAATGTTTTATCTCCAACAACCGTTATCCTTAGCTCATTTTTTTTGTGAATATACTCTTGCAAGAAACAAGGCGCATATTTTACAAAATTAATGTGCAGCAAATCTTCTTTCTTCAATTTGTGCGTGTACAGCCCGCAGACTCCATCATCGGTTGCTACAGCAGGAGGGGACAAAGGCTTAATGGCTACCTGTCCTTTGCATTCCTTAAAGAAAGAGATGACGTCATTAGGGTCATTCGTGATAAGCGATTTTGGAATTTTAAATCCTAATTCGGAAGCTATTTTAAGTTGGTAGCTTTTTTGTTTGATATATTGCATCTGAATAGGATTGTTGATCCACCTACAAGGCAGAATCTTGCAAAGCCAAATTAGGCTGTTTTGCGCTTCTTTCTTAGCAAATTCAATAATTCCTTTTTCTTGTAAATCAGGATTGATTTTGTGGGAAAGTGATCTACGGAACCACACAGATCTAATATTTTCTATCTCGATTTTTTCCTTTTTCGAGTTTACTAATTTTCCAGATAGAATAAAATTATCTTTTCCCCCGCCAAATTTGTAAGTTAACGTGTTGTAATAAGGTAAGTTTTCGGGGCAGAATTGAATCCATGGAATGTTTTTTCTGTCTAATTCTTCGCAAACGGGACGCAAATGAGCATCTGAATCAGTTGATACGATCAGAATTTTTGGTGCTTTCATTTTTTACCTCCTTTTTTATTTTTTAAAGAGCTTTTACGCATATCATATACTTTAAGCGATTCTTGTCAACAGATCAATTGTAGTTGGGTTCAATGAATAAAGTGCAATTATTATATCTATCTATCCTAACAAGAAATGGACCATCCGAGGATAGTCCATTTGTATAAAAATTTTATCAACAAAGAATTTAAATTTATAGACACTTTTTTAAATTTTTGACAACATAATCAATCTCTTTTTCGGTTAGATTGTTGTAAAAAGGCAGAGCAATGGTTTTGTTATAATACCATCGCGATATTTCCGAATGAGGGACTGGCTCCGAAGGTGCCTGCCTGCTTTTTTAAAATTTAAATAAAAAAACTGCCCTTACTAACATCAAAGACATTAGTAGAGGCAGTGACCATAATGTTTATATTATATAATAAATATCTATTAATACAAGTGTTATAGTGTGGACAACTGTATCTTTATTTCATTGATTTTTAAATATATATCTGTATAATATAAATACAGTATTTGAGAAAGGGCGTCGACCGTTAGGACGATGGCTCTTTTTTTATATCAATCTTCTCTGAGCATTTTTCATCCTAAAAGTTTTTTGATTTCCTAAAATTGTGAAACCAAAATTCCATCTGCTCTTTTCCTAACCCCATCGCCAATTTTGGCGACGGTTATAAAATAATCAATATTTTCAATAAACTCGTATTTTTTGTCGTATATTTTATTTCTACTGTACAAAAAAGCCCTTTTTTGTTCACTACACTAATTTTACTGAACAAAATGTGCAATTTTTACCCAATACAGTCATAATAATGGGCAAGATTGTCAAATTTTGTCAATATGAAAATTTAATAAGAATAAAGTATCTTTTTTTAAATTTTCCTTTACCCAAGCTTTTTGTTTTTCATTGAGAACCTCTCCTAATCCTTGGAGGATATATCTATTGTCAATTTTTTCAATAAATTTAATACATTGTTTTATATAAGCTTTAAATTCCTTTTTTGTTCTTAATTTAACAATTTTTTTATTGATGTCCCAATTATTTTTTGCAAACCACCAAATATCAAAAATATCCCGATTAGCGATTTGTTTTCTTTCCAAAAGAGCAACTAATTTATGAGCAAACATATCTTCTTTTATCATTACTAACATAGAAACCCCTAAATAATTTTTTATTTTATAATGATTAGGAAAGATTTTTTTTGAGATTTCAATTTTTAAATTTCGTAATTTTTCTTCGTAAGAAAAAAGAAAAAATAGAGTAAACCGTTTTTCTCTAGCTTCTTTTATTTCCCCATATTTTTTTATGATATTTTTGATTCTTTCAAAAACATATTCTTTTTTTTGGATATCCAAAAGATTAAAGTCTAAATCAACTGAGAATCTGGATAATTTATAAAAAAGATAAGCAGCGGTTCCGCCCTTAAACCCAAGTAGGGGAGCTATACGGCTATCAGAATAAATGTCTTTAAGAATTTGGACCAAAATAATTTTGTGTTTTTGAATATCAAGCATTGAAATATGTTTTTACTCTTTTAATTAGTTGTTTATTTTGATAAATTTTAGCTAATGCAAAAACTTTCTTTTTATCAAGGACATCTAAATTGTCACAATAGTAATTTTTATAAAGATATAAAGCGTCAAGAAATGCCCTTTCCTTAGTGGCTATGAAATAATTTTCTTTTTGGATTATACCAGACGAATTTAAAAGAATTTCATTTTTGATTTTTCTGATTTGGATTTTTTGTTTCTCTACTTCTATTTTTCTTGTTAAATAACTTATAACAAAAATAGTTTCATAATATTGAGATATTATTCCTTCTTTAGCCAAGACGGTTTCTAAGCTTATATAAGAAGGGGTGTAAATTTTAGTAGCCAGTTCAAATTTATTGTAATTTTTGTCTTTAGCGTAGATACCTCGTCTAATAAAATATAATTTTTTGGTTTTAGTGTAGTCATTTATTCTAGCCCAAACTAATTTTGGCTGAGTAGCCTCCCAGAGCAAAGAGATGTCTTTTACCGTAAAGACAGTTTGTGGAGATTTATATATTTTTCCAATGTCGTAAGATTGATATTTTTTCATATTTATGAACTATACTTTATGAATTTCATCAATTGTAGTTTACAAAACAAAAAATAATTTGTCAAGAATAAATCATAACAAATGAATTGTGGATAACTCTGTAAAAAGAAATACACAGGTCAAAGGGGACTGGCTCCGTAGGTGCCTGTCCCTGTTTTGGACAGCCCCCACTTGAAGTGGTTAAAAACGTCAGTCGTTAAAGCGACTTGTCCGCTGATGAGGCAGGAGACCCCAGTGGTCAACAGGCTTGTTGACCTCTGGGGTCAGCATTAATTACTTTTTAATCTCTGGGGTCAGCATTAATTAATCAAAGACATTTTTTCAAATTTTTGACAAAAGTTTCTGTTGTGTTATATTTATAACGGTGCTTGGAGGGCTTTGGCCCTGTCACGGCTATCCAAGCTGTAGCCAAGTGCCATTAGAAAATATTTTTAATATCAAAAACCAACCCGACGGGTTGGTTTTCTGTTTTTTTTAATAAAATCGTATTTTTCTATCCTATCTTTTATCCAATTAGCGAAAAATTTACCTACTTCTAGTCGTCTATGCAATTCTCTAGCATTCACAAATCTCTTTTTCTCTTTGTTGATTGTTTTTTGCACTACGTTTATATTGATTATATCTTTGCTCATATTCTTGTATTAGTTTCTTATATCCAGCAATTCTTTTATCCCTGTGGATGATAGTTATAATATTTTGGGTCTTTGGGGTTAGGAAATTGATTATTTTTTAACGCTTCAAGAATCTCCAAAACACCTGCTTTAACGGTTTTAGTTGGCTTAAAATTGAATGTTTTTTCTAATTTTTTAAATAAAACATTATATGTTCTTTTGTCTACAGCACTTTCTATATAATTCACTTCTGTTTCGGGCATAATCTCTTTTATAATTTTTCCTAAATCACTAATAAGATAATTTTCTTTACTTGATCCAATGTTAAAAATTTGTCCCTTAATTTTATAGATAGGTGTTTTCAAACAGGAAATTATTGCATGAGATATATCTGCTACATGTATGAATGGTCTCCATTGGTCTCCTCCGAATATCATGATTTTTTTTTCTGAATACGCTTTCATTGTTAATAGATTCACTACCAAATCAAAGCGCATCCTTGGAGATAGTCCATATATTGTGGAAAAACGGAAGATAATGGGCATGAAATTTTTGTCAGTCATTTTTAGTAATTTTTTCTCTGCATAAATTTTACTTTCTGCATATAGGGACACTGGATTTAATCTAGACAATTCGGTTAATTTTTCTCCATCCCCAGCGCCATAATTACTACATGTGGAAGCAAAAATAAATCTTTTTATCCCATTTTCTTTGCAGATTCTTGCCAAATTAACAGTAGCTAAATAATTGGTTTTTATTGTAATCTCTGGTTGTGACGCACAGGCAGGGTCTCCAACAATGGCAGCTAAATGGATAACTGCATCTACCCCTTTTACGGCTTCTAGAATTTTTCCATTACTATTTTGCAAATCAGCTTCAATAAACTCAAAATTTTCTTTTTTATATAATTCTCTAATTGATTCGTCTCCAAATAATAATTTATCAATGATTTTTACTTTATGTCCTTGATCTAATAATTTTCTTGCCAGAATTGAGCCAATGTATCCTGCTCCACCAGTGATTAAAACAGTTTTAACGGCGGTCTCTAGTGTCCTTTTTTCCTCTGAAATGAGAGAAGCCCATTTTTTCTCAGAGGATAAGTTTCCACGGATTAATTGCCAATAAATTCTTTTGGACATACGAATACCACATACGAATATGAATAGTAGAATTGGGTATAAAAAGAGGATTGATCTAGGGTATCCATTGAATAAAGGAAGATCTCTGACGGTAAGAAAGAATAAGGTTCCCAAAACAATAGTACTTAGAATTACCGCTTTCAAAATAGTTGGAATGTCATCTAAAGATATATATGTCCAACTTAAGAAGTATATTTTTTGGAAATAAAAAATTGGTAACGTGATGACTAGAGCAGCGATAATCGTAAATTTTAAATGTAGTATTCTTTCAATTGGAATATGTCCATCAAATCTTAACAAGAATGACAAATAAACAGCCAAAGCTATAAAAATGATGTCAATTAAGAGAAAGACAATGGTTTTGTGTTTTTTGAGTGAATCTTTTATTTTCTTCATAGAATTTTTCTGAAAGTTTTAGCGATATATATAATTTCTTTTTTAGTTATTTCGTTATGGAGAGGTAAAGATATTACTTTTTCGGATAAATGTTCACACACAGGGAGATCTCCTTCTTTGTAGCCAAGTTTTTTGTAGTGAGGCATTAAGTGAATAGCAGGGAAGTACTCACGACAACCAATGCCGTTTAGTCGTAATTTTTCCATTATTTTGTCTCTATCTTTTCTGTTGTACTTGTCAGAAAGTTCTATTACGTAATGCATCCAACTAATTTTTGTTTTTGGTATTTGATAAGGAATTTTAAGTTCTTCTATATTAGATAATTCTTCGTTATACATTTTTACAACCTTTTCTCGTTTTTTAATAATTTTTTCAATTCTTTTGAGCTGATTTATGCCTAAAGCGCAATTAATGTCACTAATTCGATAATTATATCCCACCCTTTCATATTCCAACCATTTGGGTTGTGCGTTTCGACCCTGATTTCTTAAGCTGAGACACAATTCATATATTTTTTTATTATTCGTAACAATCATTCCACCTTCTCCTGTAGTTATTTGTTTGTTAGGAAAAAAAGCGAAAGTAGATGCGTCTCCAAATGAACCACATTTTTTGTTTTTATATTCGCTTCCTAAGGCTTCACAACTATCTTCAATAATATGTAATTTGTGTTTTTTTGCTATTTTAATAATTTTATTCCAGTCAGCTGATTGTCCAAAAATATCAACAGCTAGAATTGCTTTTGTTTTTTTTGTAATTGCTTTTTCAATTTTATTAGGATCGATGTTCCTGGTTTTTGGATCAATATCTACAAAAACTGGTTTAGCTTTTTCAAACATAATACAATTAGAAGATGCAATAAAACTAAACGGCGTCGTAATTACTTCATCTCCTTCTTGGATATCAATAGCTTGAAGAATTAAATGTAAGGCTGCTGTGCCGGAACTAACTGCTATTCCATATTTTCTATTAACATATTTAGCAATTTTTTGTTCAAATTCATTGACTTTTGGTCCACAACTTACATATGGGCTTTTTAATGTTTTCAAGACGGCTTGACAGTCTTCTGGCGTGATTTGATGTTTTGCAATGGGAATTTTCATAGTTTTATTAGGTTTAATTATTATTTTTTAAAAATTTTGCAGGTATTCCCGCATAAATTACATTATCTGGAACATCTTTGATGACGCTTGCGCCCATTCCAATGATAGTATTAGAGCCAATGCAAATACATTCTTTTACATTTGCTCCAGTCCCAATCCAACTTAATTCACCGATTTTAACTGCTCCAGAAAGATGAACTCCTGGGGCAATATGTGCTGCATTTTCTATTAGATTATCATGATCAATGGTGGCTCCAGTGTTGATAATCACATTTTTGCCAATTTTTGTTCCTGGGTTTATTACCACTCCAGCCATAACAACAGTGCCAGTATCAATTTTAACTCGGCTTCCGATAATAGCTTTAGGATGAATAGCAATAATTGATTGATATCCGAGTTCTTTTAATTCTTCAAACAAATTTTGTCTTATTTTGTTATTTCCAATCGCGACAATGACATGATGTCTATGCATTTCTTTTTTTTGTAGAATTTTTTTATCCCCCAAAACTGGATAGCCTAGAAAGTATTTTTCAAAGTTTGGATCATCATTAATAAATCCTGTAATTCGAAATAATTTATTTTTTTCAATAATATCAGTAACTACTTTAGCATGTCCACCACAACCATAAATTATTATAGATTTCATTTTTTTAAAAATAATCATAGATATTTACTTTTAGTGAGGTTAGCCTCATTTTATATCTTTTTTCACCTTTGTCAATAATAAAGTCATTGTTTTAAACATTATTTTTATATCTAAGAATATAGTCCATTTTTTAATATATGATAAATCTAATTCTATGATTTTTTTGTCATTTATTTTTTTGTTTTTATAAATATAAATTTGAGAAATACCCGTCATGCCTGGTTTTGCCAAAACTCTGCCCTTTGCTAATTCTGGATTTTCTTTTATTCTTGCCAAGAAAAATGGTCTGGGCCCTACTATACTCATTTCGCCGTCAAGAACATTCATCAATTGAGGCAGTTCATCTAAATGATATTTTCTTAAGAATCTTCCCGCATTAGTCAATCGCGGGTCATTGCCTGTGATTTCATATTTTATGATTTTTTTAACAGAAGTTTTTTCACAACTCGTTTTCATGGATCTAAATTTCCATATTTTAAAAATTTTTCCATTTTCCCCGATTCGTTTTTGCCTAAAAAATATACTACCTTTTGAATCTAATTTTATTAAAATAGCTATGATAACAAATAACGGACTTAATATGATTAAACAGAGTAGAGAGATGATAACATCAATTATTCGTTTGATTTTCTTTGGTATTTGATTTTTCATTGACTAGTCATTTATTTCTCTAAAAACTTTTTCTAATTTATTTACCAAGACTGGAATACTGTGATATTTTTCTACATATTCGCGACCTCTTTGCCCCATTTTCTCTCTTTCTTCGGGAGACATGTTGTATAATTTTATAATAGCTTCAGCCATTTTTTCTGAATTTTCAGGAGGAATGGATATTCCGCAGTTTGTTTGATTTACGGGACCCTTAGAGACACTTACCGCAAATATAATTGGTTTTGCCATCGCCATGTAATCAAATAGTTTGTTAAAGCTAACACCATATTTATAAACATTAGATTTTTTGAAGTGAGCTATCAATATATTAGCTTTATTGAGCATTTTGGGAAGATTTTTTTTGGGTACGAATGAGTTAAATTCAGTATTTTTCAATTTTAGTTTATTTTTTTGCTCCAAGAGCTTTTCTTTTTCTGTCCCTTCCCCAAAGAATATGAATTTTATATTACTATATCCTTTATCTTGAATAATTTTTATTGAATCAAGTATTGTACTCAAATGATTGACTGGCGCAAAAGTTCCACTATATAATATTTTTATCCCCTCTGTTTTTGATTTTTTTTCTTTTATTGGTTTATAAATTGATAAATCTATTCCATTAGAAATCCAGATTATTTTATTTTCTTTTATACCTAATGGTACTATATAATTCTTCGCAAGAGGCATGGTTACAATAATTTTTTGAGCTTTTTTGTATAAAAATTTTTCAAGCTTTTTTAAGACTTTCACTATAAGGCTATTTTTTTTAAGTTCCCCCAAATCAATTAAAGTTTGAGGCCATAAATCTCTTACCTCCATTATAAATTTAGATTTGTAGTATTTTGAGAGCCAATAAGCAGAGAGGACGGTTAATAAATGTACGGAACATCCTATAATGATATTTGGTTTCCCAATTTTTGTGTTTTGGGATATTTTTTTTCCTATACGATAAGAATTGTACATAAATGATGTCATGTTCAGAATCCTGCGCCAATTATTTTTGTTCCACGGGAATGTTTTAATCCAGACAAAATTTATTCCATCAATGCTTTCGATTTTATAATTTTCGTTTTTTTTTATTTTAAGTTCTTTATGCTTAGCATAATGAAAACCTGAGGCGAAAATGGTAACATTATGTCCCCTATGTATTAGTTCTTTGGCAAAATCGTAATGTCTTGTTCCTCCACTCATGTCTGGTGTAACCGCCGAATGGTTTAATATCCAAATATTTTTCATCCTTTTTTAATAATGTTAAAAATATATTTAATTTGTCTTTCTGTTAATTCAGGATATATTGGTAAACTTAGTATTTCTTTGGATAATTTTTCTGCTTTTAAAAAATCTCCCTTTTTATATCCTAAATATTTATATGCAGGTTGAAGATGTAAGGGGATAGGATAGTGAATGCCAGTTGAAACACCTTTTTCCTTTAATCTTTTTTGAGTTTTTTTTCTGTTTTTAACTCTAATAACATAAAAATAATAAACAGATTTATTGTCTCTTACGATTTGAGGCGTTATTATGTTATTTACGTTCTTGAATAATTTATCATAAATTTTGGCATTTTTTTGTCTATCCTTGTTCCAAGATTTTAGGTATTTTAATTTTATTTTTAAAATTGCTGCTTGTATTTCATCTAAACGACTGTTTACTCCTTCTATTTTGTGTTTATATTTTTCCAAACGGCCATGATTTCTAAGAATATATATTTTTTGAGCTAATTTTTTATTATTAGTTGTTATTATGCCGGCATCTCCATATGCGCCAAGATTTTTTCCCGGAAAGAAACTAAAACATCCAATGTCGCCGATAGACCCAACTTTTTTATTTTTGTATTTTGCTCCATGTGCTTGAGCGCAATCTTCAATAACGTAAAGATTATATTTTTTTGCAATTTTTAAAATAGCGTCCATGTCTACAGGTTGTCCGAACAAATGAACAGGGATAATTGCTTTTGTTCTTTTTGTAATAGCTTTCTCTATTTTTTGAGGATTAATATTCATAGTGTTTAAATCAATATCCACAAAGACAGGTTTTGCCCCATTCAAAGTAATCGCTTCAGCAGTGGCAATAAAAGTGTTAACAGGAATAATAACTTCGTTATTTTTTGAAATATTAAGAGATTTTAAAGCGAGATAAAGAGCATCAGTTCCACTTCCTACTCCTACAGCATATTTTACATCACAAAATTTAGCAAATTCCTTCTCAAAATTTTTAACATTTTTTCCTAATATAAACTGAGTGTTATTTAAAACATCTTGTATTGCCCCGTCAATTTCTTTTTTTATAGAAAGATATTGTTTTTTTAAATCTAAAAGTGGGATATTCATAGATTTCATTTCAATTTTTTAATAATTTTAGCTGGTACACCAGCTACAATGGTATTATCTGGAACATCTTTTGTAACTACCGCCCCAGCGCCAACAATCGCATTCTTTCCAATAGTTACTGGAAGTAAAGTTGCGTTACTTCCGATAGAAGCCCCTTTTTTTATTAAAGTTTTCCTCCACGCTTTACTTGATCCAGTTTTTCTTTTAGAGGGTGGTTTTGTGTCATTAATTGTCATTACTCCGTGGCCGATAAATACATCATTTTCTATTGTTACCAAAGAACAAATAAAAGAATGGGAAGAAATAATTACATTATTCCCAATTTTGACGTTATTTTGAATTTCAACATAAGATCCAATATTACAATTATCTCCAATTTCGCATTCATATAAGTTAACAAAATTCCAAATTTTTGTATTTTTCCCGATTTTGCAATTTTTGGTATTTTTGTTTTTCATTTTTTAATTTTATTGTAAATAGATTTTTTTATTCAAACGTGCAGATTTATATATAGCATTAATAACCTTCGTGGTTTCTAACCCTTCTTTG
>Ga0307992_1002230_pt1 | contig 11124 bp, 20 predicted proteins | sample EllFjometagen133_FD_203162 | JGI IMG/M metagenome (GOLD analysis project Ga0307992, IMG submission 203162) | Marine microbial communities from Ellis Fjord, Antarctic Ocean - #133 | ecosystem: Environmental > Aquatic > Marine > Unclassified | place: Southern Ocean | collected 2014-10-08
GTCCACAATGTGGCGGAAAAGGTTTTATTACAGACAAAGATAGGCAAAGATATCTTCATTCTTTCGGATTGGCTCCCTGTCCTTTTGGGAATTAAATTCCCCGAAAATTAAAAAAGAATTGTAGATACTATGAAAACAATAATAATCGACATGAACCCAAAAATGTCCGTCAATGACGCCCTGAGAATCCAAACCGAGCAACTGGATTTCTATGGAAAGAGACTTCCACCAGAACAAGCACAAGCCCTATGGGAGAAAATCAAAAAGCTCACAAATATTCCAGGAGACGTAAACCGAGATGAACCCCTATCTATTCATAAAATAAACGAAATGGTCCCCAGGGGAGGGACTATCGAACGAGAAGCAGGATTCGCTGATGCCGGAGGAAACTGATTCCCCGATAATCCCTAAAAAAATGTAGTAGATAACGAAAGGGAATTAAAATGATAACATACTGCATCCTAAAACTGGCGACAACTGGGAATAGTCACTTGACTCTGCAAGCCGATGGAACTTTTGTAAAAACTGACGGGGCTGAAAAACCAATCCTCTTCCTCGCTATCGACGCCGCCGAAAGTTTTATGAAATGGCAAAAACTAACGCCACTTAAATATCATATCTGTCGATGGGGCTAATTCCCCGAAATCCCAGAAAGAATTGTAGTAGATAACGAAAGGAACAAAACCATGAAACCATTAAGAAACTGTCAAACGCATTGTCCTCCTACCCCGAAGAAAAACGCGATGAACTCTGACCAGGCTACAAGGGAAATCATGCGAATGTGGGGACTTGATAAGAAAACCCGGCTGGAGGCAATCGGCTTGCTTATCGACGAGAAAACTCCTCAAAAAGTTTATGATTACTGCCGAGAAATCTCCAATGGATTTGCCTCCCTGAAAGCCCTGGGAGAGTAACTCCCCGAAAACCCCAAAAGAATTGTAGTTAGTATAAGAAGCAAACAAAACAAATAAAACAAATAAAACAAATAAAACATCTTCCCCCTATAACGAACAACTTAAGGACAGGGAAGATGTTTTTATGCCAATAATAAATCCTAACAATTTATGTTTAATATTCGGGGAAATAAAACAATCTCCCCGATAATACATAATAAATTGTAGTAGATAACCCAAGCAAGGAGAGCAACGATGAAAGAGCAAGATCGAAAAGCCTACAATAACGGACGCAGCGATACAGCGAAAGTCCTCTCTGAATCCGACGATACAACCTCAACCCTCGCCAAACTTCACCAGATGCTCACAGATACAAATGCCAGCGGCAAGGCGACATTCTATCATCATGGCGTAAAAGACGCCCTGGAAGCCTTCCAGACCCAGCAGAAGATGGCAGCAACCGCCGCTTGAGACTCCCCGAAAACCCCAAAAGAATTGTAGTTAGTATAAGAAGCAAATAAAACAAATAAAACATCTTCCCCCTATAACGAACAACTTAAGGACAGGGAAGATGTTTTTGCGCTAAGAAATAAAACTCCCCAATAATCTATAATAAATTGTAGTAGATATGAAAAGGAACTTAGAAATGAATGCGTTTAACTTCTCTCCAATAAAGATTGCCGAAATCCAAGACCTTTATGATAACGGGCATCGTTTTGACGCCCTTCGAGAAATTAGGCGACATACCGGCGGAATATGTCTTGCCAACGCAAAAGAAATATTGACTCATATGCTGGTCCGGTAGTCCCCGATAATCTCAAAAGAATTGTAGTAAATAGCATGGCATCCTGGCGTAGCAGAGGATAATGACTCCCCCCTTCTCCTTTCAGTTGTTATCCTAATGGGTTGGGTTCAATCCCCCCCCCAGTGCCTTTAAGATTATTCCCCGATAACCCATAAAGAATTGTAGAGAATATGAAGAATACAAGATTAAATAACGCTGACAGAGATGAATGGATCGATAACGATACAGGACTCTATAGGTGGTGGAAGTCAAGCCGTCTAAGCAAAAGAGACTTTATTAAAGAGAATCGGGTAGAACTGGACGCCGCAATCATCCAGGTACGAGATGCCAAACCGCAACGACCACGACTCTGGTAAGTTCCCCGATAACCCATAAAGAATTGTAGTAGGTAGAAAGGAACAACAATGTTTCAACCTGGCGATATTGTAGATATACTAAACCCCACAGGCGAATGGATAATCGCCGGGCATGCAAAGGTCATTATCGTCAACGGTAAGCATGGCGATTCTTATAACATCGCCACCCGCAAGGGGATGCAAGACAACATTCCAGCCTATAGGGTACAGTCCGCTCGTCTCATCTGTCCAGGTTGCGAAGCAGATTGTAATTCGTTTTGCGGCTGGTTCGACATGGAAGCAAATGATTGGACTGTTGGCTGGGGGAATAAGGCTCCCCGAAAACCCCAAAAGAATTGTAGTAGGTAGAGAGTAAGGCTTATCACCGAGGCGGGGCAAAAAGATAGCGGCGAGAAACGGTAAGCCAAAAGCAAAGGTATAAGATAAATAAAAGGAAATATCTAGTATGACTCGACCGCCCCCGAAGACCTGTTGATCGTTACAAATATTAGAGTAAGGTATAAATTAAGCGAAGCACGGAGAGAGCCAGTCAAATGGTTCTCTCTCATTTTATACATAGATGCACTACAATTTATGTATAACTATCGGGGAAAATGCGTGTGGGGCACCGTAGCCCCCACCCTGTACTATCTCTATAGGAGTCCCATATTTACAGCTATTTTCAAAACCACTTTATCACACAGAAATTTTTCCAGCGAAAAGTAAAAATAGATTTTAAATCTATAAAATATCAATTTAGATAAATCTAAAAAAATATCAATTTAGGTATAACTTATAAAAATATAGTTTAAGGAATGGATAAATGAATTATTATTCATCATTAAAAACATCTCAAATAGATTCTCCAGACGCATTAGCCATGTGGAAATTAATGGACGAATTACAGCAACATGTTTTAGGCATGGCAGTAGACAAGAGATGGAACGCCAAATATGATGCTCTTTTACAATCAAGAGCCTCATCTCAGGATTTTGAAAGTTTCGCAAATAATAGCACAAATCGTGGAATAGCGATGGACTTAATAAAAAAAGCGAGATAATCTCCAGATAAGCAGAAACAGGATTTAAGAGCCAAAGCTATTGATTTGATAAACCGGAGTCAATCTATAAATATAAGTGAATATAGAGGCAAAACGACTATTGAGATGACATTGTTATTATTAGAAAGTCAGAATAGTAGGATTATTAAAAGCCTTATCTAATATTTTTATTATTGTTTTTTCAATATAATTCCGTTCATATATTGAAATATCGAAAAAATCAAAAGTTATAGAGCAATTATGAGTATTAGGATCATATCTTCCAGTTGCCCAGAACTCTGAATCCCACCAGGTACTCCAAGCCTCATGTCTTTTACGTTCATCTGTCATATATAATTTTAAATTTTTATCTACAAGATATAGAACAACAGGTTTAAATCCTTCATTATCATGTCCTACGCTGGTATAGCTGTCAAATTCATCATTTTCTCGTATAGGGAAAGCAAGTTTTGTTTTATACCAGTTCATTCTTATAGATTATCTCATGTTAATATAAGAGTAGGATTATTAAAAGCCTTATCTAATATTTTTTCCATTGTCTTTTTAATATAGTTTTGTCTAGAAGTTGACAATGAGGCTATACTATGATCATGTATAGTAAAAGAACAAAAATGAGTATTTGGATCATATCTTCCATTAGCAAATATCCGTTCCATAGTCCTCCATACTTTCCAATCATCATGTCCAGAATGTTCATCTGTTGTTGTCGTGTGTAATTTCAAATTTTCATCTATAAGATATATAACAATAGGTTTAAATCCTTCTTGATCATGTCCTACGCTCAAATAGTCACCAAGTTCATCAGCTTCTTGTACAGGAAAGGCAAATTTTATTATTGTATACCAATTCATTCTTATGGATTCTATTAATTTATTCTTATGGATTATCTCAATTCATATTAACTTATTAAAAAGAAAAAACTGAAATCCTTTTTTTATGCCGAAAATAAAAAGGGATTTAGTGCTTTTTGAAGTACATAAGATAATATGATGTTATTAGAATAAGGAGTTTTAAAAATGAGATATTTTGGTTTAGAAAGATTTGCAAGATTAGGTCGTGGTTTAGGTCGTGGTTTAGGAAGAGGTGCTGGAAGAGGTGCTGGAAGAGGTGCTGGTCGTGGTAGTGGTAGAGGTCTAGGTCTAGGTTTAGGCTTAGGTCGTGGTAGAGGTCTAGGTTTAGATGATATAGATGAAGATACAGATACAGAGAATACTCGACCATCAAAGAATAAAGGTCGTGGTTTAGGTAAAATTTTAGGTCCAAAACCTGGCCGTGGCTTAGGCCCAGGTAGAGGAGAAGGACCAGCAGGCAATCCTGATTGTTTTTGGAATTTACTTAAAAATAAAAAGAAAAGTAAAAAGAAATGAATTATTATAAAAAAGCACAACAAAGCGGGCTTGCTCCCCAGGACAATGAAGCTATAAGAAAAATCATTTCGAAGACTTTTCCTGGATTGCCCATTATGACTATTCAACCTATGACGGTATATCAAAGTCGAGCATTTGGTGAAGATCCTAAACATTCTCTAGAGGGAGCAGTAGTTGATATTCTAGAGAGAGGTTTAAAACGTAAGAGTATTGAACTGAAAAAGATTAATGGTATTTGGACAATAACTAAATAATGTCGTTAACTATAAAAGAAACAAAGCAAAATATTTTTTGGGCGAAAAAAATAAAGAGTTGTCTTTTCTATTTCCGTTGACTACGATGCTCAATATTAAGAGTGAGAGTGATAATGGATAATCCTTTCTTCGAGATTTTAGAGCCTCGACTACTATTGAGTGCAGACCTTTTATGCGTTGCTGGTGATGCTAATTTAGACAGACGAGTAGATTGGAATGATTTACAAACTCTACAAGCCAATTTTGGACAAACAAATGCTACTTGGGACCAAGGCGATTTTAATGACGATAACATTATCAATGCGTTTGACTACATCAGTTTAAAACGCAATATGGGACATATCAATACCTTTTCTGCGGTTATAGAAGCAGATTCTCTAATTATTTCTGGTACTGCTGAGAATGATCTTATGGAAATATCTCAAGTAGGAGATGATATCGTATTTATGGATAGAGTTTTATCTGGGGATTATAATAACGTTGTTGTCAATTCTCTTGACGGTAATGATATCGTAAGAATAGATTATTCAGTTCTCAAAGATATGCAAGTCTTTGCTGGCAATGGAGATGACAAAGTTTATGAGAATGGACAATGTCCAGCTACAGTTAATGGAGAAGATGGAGAGGACTTATTAGTTACTGTTGGTGGTGGAGCTGATTTAATTTTTGGCGGAAACGAAAAAGATAGTTTTTGGTTTGATTCTTTTGATGTTCTTTTTGATGCCTCTGTGAACGAAGAGTTAACAAAAAGCATTCATGATATTACAGAGTTCGTATCTCCATTTGAAGATGAAATTGTTTCGAAAGAGATTAATGGACAAAATTTTCAAGACCCTATAACAAGTTATCCTTATCAAACAGATTATTCTAGTTATTCATTATTTGGAGAGAGTCCATTATATAATGATATTAGACAAGGATATATAGGTGATTGTTATTTTATGGCTGTATTGTCTAGTTTAGCACATACAGATCTGGATATTCTCAAGCAAGCCATTACAGAATTGGGAGATGGTACATATGCTGTGAGATACATAACATCTCATAATGGTGAAGAATTCTATTATCGTATTGATGGTGAGTTACCGGGTTATGGTTATCCTAGATATGCCCGTATAGTAAATAATAAAATTTGGGTTCCGTTAATGGAAAAAGCTTATTGTTTCTTTAGATATGGTCAAAATTCATATGCTTCTTTAGCTGGTGGGTGGATGACTAGTGTATATCCGCAAATTACTGGCGGAGCAGTTGGAAACGGCCAGTTATATGAGTATAAAACTAATAAAAATTATGTCGATATGGTCAATATGATACAGGAATATATTGATGCTGGTCATTCTTTATCTATTGCTACTGGTAGTGATTCTCCTATTGTTTCCAATCATGCTTATGTTATTCTTTCGGCAGAAGAAACTGCAAGTGGTTGTTTCATTACTATTTATAATCCTTGGGGTTCCAGTTCGAGACTGACGGCTGAATTCTTTTTAGAAGCTTTTTACCCTTACTTTACGATTTCAATGTTTTAATCATAATCCGTTTTGCCATATTTTGTCCGATACCTAATCGTGTTGTTCCAACTGCTATTAGTATAGCTCCATATAGGCTTGTTTGTATAACTTCTATTTGACTACCTGCAAGAAGTCCCATACTTGCTAATCTAGCTTGGAATCTTCTTCCGCCATTGAGTTGAACAACTTGTGCAATTTGATTTGGTTGAAGTTCTGTAAGAGGCATATTCTTATCCATTTAATTTTAATTCTTTTACGTTATATATTAGTTTGGTTGGCTAAAAATTTAAAGTGTACATTTCACAGCGTGTACATTATCAATCGTCATCAGCAGCCATTATCGCAATTCACTTTAATACACTTTAAATTTATTTCTATTTCTTGATAGCCTTTACATTTTTTATTATTAATGGGATCATATTTACAATCTTTACAATTTCCGTAACCAGGGATTTTTATATTATCAAGCATATCTGATGATTTTATATGCTGGTGTAAACACTTTTTCACTTATTTTTCCTTAATAAAGGTTATACTTGTTTTCATCCTATTTCTTATTTTCCTTTTTTAATAAAATAAGAAAGGAAAGTTCTTATTTTTTAACAAATTATGAATGAGTATTTATAAATTTAGGAGATGTCATGAATTATTTTAATATTTACAAGTTTGCTCAAAGTTCTATAGAAAGTTTGAGTCTTGAAGATCAAATTTATAAAATGTATGTTGAAAAGCCGATGAGCGCTCGTGCTATTGGTAGAAGATTGGGGATGGATTGGAACGTTGTTATAAAAATATTGCGCAAAATGGGTGTAGATGTTGCTCCAAAAGAGTGGTCAGCAGGCAGATATCCTAAAATAAATTCGGAAGAAAAAGGTGATAAAGTTTTAAAAGATTTTTGGTATTTATATAACCGTGCGATAAAAAATGCTGTTCCTCCTACTCTAAAAATTTTATTAACACCATTATGTAAAAGATATAATATTAAAGCCATTGCAACGATGGTCACTTTTCTCGATGCTCACATTCCTAATTTCCAAGAACTTGCTCAATCATTATCTAAAAAAAGATATTCTACTAAAATGAATAATCAAACCATTAATTCCATTATCAAAGCTTATCAAAATGGTTATTCTGCCCAAGACATCGCTCGTCATTTAGGTATTTATGAAACTCAAGTGTTATATTTACTTAAACAATTAGGTATGTCTCGAACTCGTAGTCAATCTTCAGATGCTCGTAGAAATCAAAGAGCTAGAAAATCAAAGCTAAAACCATTAGAGAAAATTTTAGACCCTGCTTCTATGAGAGACGAAGAAGATCTTTCAGAGTGGAGAAAAATAGCATCTTGGTATAAACAATTAAAATTAGCAGAAGCTCGTGGAAAAATTTGGATTGATAATTTTAAAAACGAATAATAGCGGGAACTATAGCCATGAACTGGTATAAACAATTAAAATCAGCAGAAGTTCGTGGAGAGTTCTGGATTGATGATTCTGGTAATGTTATGGAAGCTAGTGGCGATGGAGACTATAATCACGAAGGTTATGTAATCGATTATGCTCAATCTTCTTTAGCAGAAGGTGAAGATTATGAAGGATGGAAGACTTCAAGTGCGATGAAAATATTAGAAGAAAAGAAAGCAGAATTAGAAGATAAAAAAGATGAGATGGAAGACGTTGAACAAGATACCACTCAAATCACAAAAGAGATAGACGATATTTGGGAACAAAGTCGAGATATAGATTATTATGCTTATAAATTATTAATGGACAGTTTTTCACCAGAAGAAATGGAGCTATTTAATATTGCCGAAATGCAAGGCGATCCTAGAACTTATGCTATGAAGAAATGGGGTTGGAAGAGATTGGAAGGCAAGCATATTGAGACATGGAATTTAACCGTAAGAGACTTAAATGTTATTGCTAATGGTTTATATGACGCATATGGACAGATGGAGGAGAATTCGTTAGATAATGAAGAGTTTGCTATTTATGTATATTCTACTAAAATGTGGTATAATGCTGTTCATTGGGAAGACATACATAAGCAAAATATTCGTGCTATAACAGGAAATAGACTTTCGGTAAGATAAATATGAATTGGTATTATAAAATATCTCAAAAAGCAGATCCTCGTATCGATTATAAAATGGACGAAATGGTTCCCTATCAACCTTCTTATTGGGACATTGGGCATACAACTACTCGTGATCAGGTATTTTTATGGTATGTTGATAAATTTTTTAGAATACATACTACAAACATTTTTGTAAATGGCAAAAAAATAAATCATGCTAAATGGGATGAATATATAGAAGATGAGCCTAACAATATTATTAGTCAAGGAAGATATGAAGTTGAAACTGGCAGAGTTTCATTAGGAGGAGATTTAGAGTTTCATTTTAAAAATATTCGTGCTTTTAATTATGCAAAAGAACGAATAATGAAATTATTATATAAGACTTTCGGCGGGGCAATAAAAATAGTGGACTTTACATAATGAATTGGTATGGTTTAATAAAATTAGCTCAAATTTGGAAATCAGAATACAACACTGATGATAGTTTTGTCGATCAGCTTGAAGCTTTATACGAGTTAGAGTATAAATATTTTATGTTAAAAAGCAAACCTTTCCGTGGTATGCCTCAGCGTAAAGAAAATATTCTTAATCAATTAAGACAAAGATTAAATCAACTGGCTTTAGAAATAAGAGAACCAATTCTTATAACTTTTCAATCATGGTTATCTTCACATGCCTTATTAGAACCTGGAACTTGGGCAGATAGTAGAGTTTCTAATGCTTTGTACAACAACTATGATGGAAGTATATCTTCTGTAATGAACGATATTTTACATGAATATAATAACTATTCTGGCATATTAGAAACGCCTATTGAAATAACTTTTAGTGATTTTATGCAAGAAATTACTAGAAATAGTGATAAATTCCCATTTTTTAAAGAATTTCTTAGTGTCCTTACTCCCGATTATCAAGCCAATCTTGAGTATAATTTAGAAAGTGAAGGATATGAAGAATTTGGAGAGACGTATGGTATGGATTTTGCATCAGATGAAGATGGCAAAGCATATATTCAAAATTTAACAATAGATGATATTGGCATTGATACTATTATAGATGGACTTGAGTTAAATAATTTTAACACATTTACCTCACAACTAGGTTCTTGGAGAGATTTTGCTGATAGTGTTTTGTCTGAATTTTATGAGAACTTTGTTTTTCCTTTGTGGTATACTTATTGGGGTTCAAGAGGCATTGACGAAACAAGACAAAATATCGAATTTATATATAATAACTTATTAAAAGCAGATGTAAACGATATAGAGAATTTTATTGTTTATATAAATGCAGCATTAAATGGAGTGCATCAAACCGGCTCTATGTTGCAATATTTGCAAGAGTATATTGATCAAAATCCTGATGAATATAATACTTGGGGCGAAGAAGTAGATTTAAAAGATACTTTTGATAGATTATCACTTGAACCGGATATTCAAAAATGGAATAAAGAATTAAAAGAAATTGGAGTCAAAATATAATGAATTGGTTTAAACAGTCTCAACATGATGGAGGTTTAAGAGTATGGCTTGATGATGAGCGAGATCCCACTGATCCTCAAGTTCAGCGAGACTTTGGTGCTCACGGAGATGAAATATGGGTTAAAACAGCCCCAGAAGCGATTAAAATGCTTGAGCAGGGCCGTTGCCTTCATTAGTCTTGATAACGATCTAGGACCATCCTGGGCAGGACAGGGTAGGGATGTAGCTAAGTGGATAGAGGAAAAAGCTTATAATGGTGAAATCGAATATACTCACTGGGCAATTCATACAATGAATATGATTGCTCGAAGGGAAATGCGAGCAGCTTTAGGGAATGCAATGAGATTCTGGCAGGAGCATGAAGATAAAAAACAACAGGAGATTGGAACAGATGAGTTGGTATAAAATATCACAATCTGATACTTTTCAAGACTGGTTTACCGAAGAGGCAGGAAAGTCAAAGAATAGACATATCGTTTCGAAAGAACCACCAGCTTTTAAAACTTTTATAACAACTCTTTATAGGGGCTTTGATGCTAACTTGGACGAACTAAATAAAGAAAATGGTAATTATATTTTAAGCCCGAAAAAAAGTGAACAAGGTTTTCTCTGGTTTTCTCAAAAGTTAAATATCGCTAAAGGTAGGGGTGAATATATTTTAGAGTATCCATTACAAGTAAAAAGGCATTATCAAACTGTGCATTTTAACGATGGATCTTCTTATGAAGACGTTCCAGAAGAGATTTTAGATCAAACTATTCCTACAGATAATTGTAGATTTTTTGCAGGAATGGAACTTCCTGAAGGTTGGTTCTTCAGTTATAAAACAGAAAAGCATATTGTCTGTTCTGTTCCTTTGATAATACATCCGAATATGATTAAAACTGACAGAAGTTATAAAGAATAATACGATAATAATTAAAGGAATATCGTAAAAAAATAGTAATATGACCATACATTAGAATTGGAGATTAAAATGGGTGAAACTAGTAATTATACAGATTTAGACATGTACAACCAGAGTCCAGCAACAGTTGGAAAACAAAACCAGGTTATAGGATCTTTAACTGGAACAAGTGTTCGATCAACCTTAGTAGATGTAGCTGCTGGAACAAAAACAGTCATAGCTCAAGGTGTTCCTGGCTATCGTATTTGGGTTCTTGGTTGGGTTCTTGGAGCTTCTGGTGCGGCTGGAACTTTTGTTCTAGGACAAGATGATGATCCCAGAACTGGAGCAATTCCGGTTTTGGAAAATGACACGTGTACTATAGCTTCCATGTTGCCATTAATTGAACTCGATGAAGGTGAGAACTTAGTTTTGACTACAACTGCCGCATCTTTTGAT
>Ga0307992_1002231_pt1 | contig 11115 bp, 8 predicted proteins | sample EllFjometagen133_FD_203162 | JGI IMG/M metagenome (GOLD analysis project Ga0307992, IMG submission 203162) | Marine microbial communities from Ellis Fjord, Antarctic Ocean - #133 | ecosystem: Environmental > Aquatic > Marine > Unclassified | place: Southern Ocean | collected 2014-10-08
TGAATCAGCTTGTGAAGATAGCTAGAAGAGAAGTATTCATTATCATACATCCAGGATCCTTCTAATTTGAGCTTATTCTGAGCATTATTTTTCCTAGCCCATTTTAGGTGTTTTTTTAAGTCATTATAGTTTTCTTTTGACATTTTCTATCGCCCTATAAATTAAAGGACATAATGTATATAAACATTTCTATTAAATAATAGAGTATATACTAGGAAATTAAAGCTATAAACTATCTGGGTGATTTATCAGTTCTATCTAATGAGCCAAGTAATACATAAAGAACAAGAATTAAAGGTTAGTTTTCTAAATCCAAAAATTTAATCTAAATATTTATCTTGAAGTTTTGAGGTCATTTGTTTATAATATTTGAAAGCTCCTTCAAAATCTTTAGATAGAATTAAAGACACTGCATGCCCAATATCTTTGTAAGTATCTTGCCAAATACTTTGAGCATCTTTCCTTTTGTCTATACACTGCACAATTCCTGGAGCAATTTTATAGTATTCTTTAACTGCTTTTTTACCTAATGGTTGAGACATTAAATACTTATCTCTGAAATTTCTCAAAACATTCAATTCTAAACAATCGTCTGGAAGACCCATAACTCTTACACAGGCAGTAGTCAGATAACAACCGCTATTACCGCTGCTTCCAGAAGATGAATCTCCTCCACTACTTCCTTTATCTTTATCTAGTTGTTCTCTACGAAGACCCTTGTCATAGGCTTCTGCTTTGGACGGATTAGACGGACGACTTCGTATTCCACCCGATAAAAAGTAACTTATCGGATGATCCCTTATATAATTGGCTTCTTTTTGTCCATCTTCATGAGCATTTCGATCTTCTTTTGATACCATTTTATTTCACTTTGTTAATTAATAATATAATTCAGATCTTTAAAAGTATTTTGGTCTAAAATTGAGTGTTTTTCCGGACTTTCTGAAAGATTTTGATTTTATATAGGAAAGTTTTTATATTCACTTTTTTTAATATTAATGTATGAGAACTCTGTCAAAGATAGAGAAAGAGGATTTAATAGAGAGAACAGCCAGAAGAGTAAAACTAGTTGGAGATACGAAATTAATTTTTCGTAAGGACATGATGCTTATTGCAGAGACACTTTTAAGATTGCCTGATGAGGTTATGAAGAAGGTTCTCAGAGAGGTTTATTTTATTGTAGTTCCTTTTTGCAAGGGTTACTCTGGCACATATAGATACTCAATATTTCTAAAGCAAGATAGAGTTAAAAAGACTCCTACTGGATACAAAGCAAGGGTAGCAAAACCATTAATATTCCTGAACTTTGAAAAAATGAAAAAAGAATCAAAATTCAGCAGGATGTCCACTGTTGCCCATGAAATAGCTCATTTTATCCTAGACCACGATCATGACAGAAGGAGAGGACTTATTAATCCTATTGTGGAAAAGGAAGCTGATGATTTAACCGAAGAATGGAGCTTTAAAAGAGCATATAAGGATTATAATAAATTTAAGCCAAAAAAAGGAAAGAAATATTAAGTTTAAAGTGCATAATATTAAAAATGCCAAAAAAGAAAGCTGATTTTCTGGAGATAGTTGTTTATTTGCTTGGCTCTGTTGCTATTGTGATTACAGTTATAGGAATACTTTTCATGTTGTTTGGTATTGAAGTTAATATATGAAAATGAACAAGAAAACAAAAAACATACTTGAAAAAATCGGATATGTTATAGGAATAATCACAATAATATTATTGCTATATGGAATAGTCCAGGTAGCCTTGAAGTAAAATGGATAAATTAAAGGCACTAAGAATACTTGAAAGAACATTGGGTGCAATAGTGATATTAATGGCATTGTACGGCGTATACTCAACACTGTAAAGTGTGGTCAGATGAACAAAAAATTCAGGCAATGGTGGAAAAAGAATGATGTTTTCATATTCCTATCATTATTGTTTTTAGGAATGATTTTGGTAGCAATTGGTTCGATATTCAATATCTAATAAAATGGCAAAACAAAAGATAACCTGGGTTGAATGGCTTGGAATTATCCTAATCTTGGTTTCAGCTATACTTTTCATACTTCGGGTTACAGGAATTATAGGTAAATGAATAAAAAATGTTTGAAAAAAAACCTACAAGGATAATGGAACATATAGCTTCGTTTTTTATTTTTATCCTTATTATACTTGCATTTTTTTCTTCGCCTGTCTTCGCACTTTTGGGTTGGACACCACTTACGATAACTCTTTTGATAATCATGCTTTTATGCTTATTATTCTGTCTATGGTATTATATTTTATACCTCAAAATAAAAAAACTTAAAAAAATAGTTAAAGAAAAAGGTTTTTGGTTATTTGTCATCCTGCTGATTTTATGGCTGATTTTAATAACAGCAGCTATTTTAAATATCCAATACTTATGAAAATGGTAAGAAATAAAAGAAAGAAAATGCTGGAAAAGGTTTTGACTGTTATCGGCTGGATTATCATTACATTCGCACTTTTTGCATTAGTAAGGTTTATAATCAATTCAGGTGTATTTTGATGAAACAAAAAAACAAGGAAAACATATTGTTTTGGTTTATTATATTTTTAATAGTTTTAGGTACAATAGCACTCATGGCTTTGGCATTAAGAGCATTAGGTGTAATCTGATGAGTAGAAAAATATTTTTGGATGTATTGGGAATAGTAGGAATAATCTCAGGGATTATTGGAATAATTCTTGCAATATGTGTTATTTTGGGTGTGATTTGATGGATATGAAAAAGAAAAAACTTGTAGGTAATATACTATCCTGGATTTCAATAAGTTTAGGGCTTTTGGTTATAATACTTGTTTTGTATAAATTGATAACAAGCTTATAATAAGGTGTGAAATTGAACAAAAAGAAAGAAGACTTAATTGGCATAATCGGAATAGTTGCAGTAGTGATATTTGTTATCATCTTAATTTTAAGGATCTTTAAGGTAATTTGAAAGAAAAAATAAATACTGTGGACTGAAGTCCACAGTATTTGAGGAAATTGTCAGAGGATTGTCATTCATCTGCAAACTGAAGTTTGCAGTATTCTGACAATTTTTGATAAAAGAGTTTAAATAAGATAAAAGCAAAAAGTTGAAAAAGATGCTAAAAAAAGAGGCAGAGAAAAGGTTTTGCTAGGCCCTTTGAATAAGCTTAGCTTCCTTCTTTAATAGTTTTAACTTATATGAGGCTCTATAAAATGTTTATCCGAAAAGCAGCTAATGGGAATTATTATTTATGCAAAAGGTCTTACTTCGCTGGTAAAGCCCACGGTTTAGGAAGAGCTGGAGTAGAGACTGGATTCAAGAATTGGTTCTTTGCTGATAATCAAGGGATGATCAATGTAAATAAGATAACCATACCTACAGCACTTTTTGGAAAAAAGTTAAGATTTAAATTGGAGGTCGAAAAAAAATAATGGTCAAAAAAATCAACCCCCTCTATGGAAAAAAGAGTTAGAACCAGAGCATCTTGCTATTATATGGTATTTTATTTATTTCTATCAAAAACTTAAAAAGGTCCTTTATAGGATTTTCCTGGAGAATTTTCGGATTTAAAGAAACTTTAAATCACATCAAATTCCCTGTAAATGACTCTTCTTATCTTGTCATTGCTTACCACAACTTTCTAGTTATACTTATGGGATTATAGAATTAGCTTTACCTTAAAACCTTTTTTATATGCTTTTCTGCAACCTCTTTATCTCCATTTTCAAAAGCATACCTGCAGACATTTTCGCTGTTTTTTAAAAAAGCCCTGGGATTAGTGTTTTTATTGAATATCTTGATTATATTTTGATCAGATATAAATCTTAGGCTGCCAATCCTTTTTCTTATCATTTCTACTGCTTCTTCTCTGCTGATATTGCCCAGCTTAAATCTATTAATGCTTTTTTCTAATTCTTTTGTTAGTTTTATATTTTCGTTACTGCTTACAAGAATTACTGATTTAAAAAAGCCTTCATCGTAATAGTTTTTTACCTGCTCTGCGTCTTTTCTGTTCATATCCTGGGCTTCATCCAATAAGATTATCATATTCCTTTTTCTGATTCTAAACAGCCTTCTTAAGAATCCGCCGGCATTAATTAACAGCCTATTATAATCAATTGACTTTTCGCTTTGATTGCAGTTATAGTAAATAACTTTTTTTCCTTTAAAAGTGCCTCCTTTAAATTCGCTTATAAGCCTTTTCAGAACTGTTGTTTTTCCTGTTCCATACTCCCCTGAAATAAGAATAATATCTGACTCAGCTACTTTTTCGCTTATTTCTTCTGTTGTTTGGTCATACCCCATTAGCTCATTATGAAATGCAGCAGGCTTAGTGCTGAATGGGTTGTTAAAAAAGCCCAACTCATGGTACCATACCAATTTTTTCATTCTTTTTCCTCCTTGATTTCAGCACCGCATTCAGGGCATTCCCTGTCTTCATCATCATATAAAGCACCGCAAATTGTGCAGTATTGGTCGCAGTTTTTGCATCTCCAGTATTCACCAACTTTTACAAGCTGCTCATCGCATTCAGAGCAAATGTCTGTCTCTTCTTTTTCTTCCTCTATTTCTGTTTTTGGTAATTTTTTTATATCCCTTTTTCCAGCTTTTTCTTTTCCTTCCTTAACTAAAAGCCTGCATAATAAGCCACAGTTCATCAGAAATTCCTTTATATTGCCTGAGTCTTTATATAGCTGTTTTAAGGCGCCCTGGCTTAATATTTCCCTGTCACCAAGCCTTTCTTTTACTATTTTTAATGTATTAGCTTTACTTAATTTTTTTAGCTTTATTATGTTCCTGCCTATTCTGTCTTTTATTGCATTTGAAAAATTCACTAAGCTGTAGCCAGTTGTTGTGAAAACAACAGATTTTATATTGTCTTCATCATAATAATATTTTATTCTCTCATTATTCTTTTTTGAAAGATACTGCACATTATCCATAAGCAAAATCATGCCCTTTTTCTTTAGCAGCCTGCTCACATTAAGCCTTTTATTAAGCCTGGCTGCGTTAATGTAAATGACTTTTCCTTCTCCCTTGAAGTTATCAATTGCATATTTTAATAAGGCTGTTTTTCCTGTTCCTGTTTTTCCTTCAATTAAAAGCATGCTGCCTGAAGCTATCCTGTAAAGGATTTCTTTAGCTTCTTTTTCCCTTCCAATTAGTTCATAATCTGTTTTCAATGGCTCTAACTTAAATGGGTTTTCTCCAAATCCTATTTTTTCAAACCATTCCATTGTTTAACTCCCTCTGAAGATTATTTTTTCCCCTTTTTCTCTTAATATTTGTCCCTTTTTGTATAGTTTTTCAGCTTTTTCATGCTTTCCCTTTCTATGGGCTTTTTCTGCTCTTCTATGAAAATTAGATGCTCTGGTGAAATGGTCATGATGTGGCATACCACCATAAAACTGTGAAAACAGGGATAATCCAGCTATAATTATTATAATTGTAATTGTAATTAAACTTCCAATACCTGCTTTTCCAGTTGCTGCTTTAGTTACTACTCTGGTTACTGCTCCAGTAATTCTTGTTGCTAAGCCCCTTTGTGCTGGAGGTGTTACTGCTTCTGCTGGTGCTTCTTCTTCTGGTACCTCTTCTTCAACCTCTTCCGGCACTTCCTCTTCTGGGACTTCTTCTTCTGGTACAACATAATACAGGCATGTTCTTGTTTCCCTTGGCTTATTAATCTCTGTTCCGCAATCATTTGCATCAGTGCATGTTCTTGTTTGTCTTCTAACTGGAGTGCATGTTGCCGGACTCCAGTCAGTGCATGTCCATGTTTCTACACAAGCTGCTGGAACTCCTGGGTCACCCCCTCCTCCAGTTGGTGCTGTTGGTGTTGGTGGTGTTGGAATATAAGCTGCAAATTTTGTAAAGTGTTTTGTCCAGATAATTAAATCAATACCATTATCACTGTCAGTATAACAATCGCTTGCATCAAGAAGTGTATCAGGATCAGTGATTTGTGCAGGAGTACATGAGGACATAAGATAAAAAGTATCATCTCGTGTGTATCCTGCTTTCTTCCCTGCCATACCAGTCAAAGTTAATTTAACAGCTTTTGAGAAATTAAGTTGTCCACCAGTATAACCTATTTCTATAACTAATTCTGTAGTTCCATCAACAGTTACTTCAGAATTATCTTTTACAGTAGGAAAATTAAGCAAACCATTCCAGTCTGATGGACCACTAATTACTGTTTCCATAGGAATCTCAGCAGAATAGTTTACAGAGGCATTAATTTTTCTTGTTAATGTAAGATTTTTGTTTCCTAAGGTAACATTATTTTCAGTCATTAAACTTCCAAGATTTAATGATACAATTTCATTAGGACTTACTGTTGGAGGAATTTCAATATTTTTAGTTTCATTTATATTTGAATTATCAAGAACAACTTCTGGCTCATCATAGCCTATTTCAACTTTTCCATTTTCATCAGGATCAGCAGCAGCAACTGTTTGTTTAACAGTAACTGTAAATGTTGATGTGGTGATATCATCATTCTCTGTTAGTGTTGCAGTTAAAATAACTGTTTTATCTTCAGTTTCACTTCTTGTTATTGTTCCATTAATTGCAATAACACTTTCATCAGTTGATGTCCAGCTAATTGTAACAGTTGGATAAGCAGTTAAGTTAGTTGGCAAATAAAGATTTGCAATAACATCGTCCTTTGAAGGATTTCCGTTTAAGATTAATGTGTAGGTTAAATCACTTTTGGCTTTGTATAAATCAGGTAAACCATCTGGAATAATATTCCAAGCACCTAAATCAATAATTGTGCCAGGTAATGGTTGGACATATTCTGTAAATAAAGTATTATCAAAATAGAACTTAACAATTTCCCCTTTTTTAACAAGATGGTTTATTACAAAATTGCTTTCATTTATTGTTTTGTTAGTTGTTCTGCTAGCAGATTTAGATTCTATTGAATGGCTTGTATTAATATCCTCACCATCATAAGTAATTGTTCCTTTATAGCTTACAGGCACAGCTGTAACTATTAAAGACATACTCAATAAAATAATGAAAAATAAAAAAAGTTTTTTCATTTAGTTTACCTTATTTTTCTATTCCGATAGTTAGCCTATCTCCTGTTGTCATATAGATATGGAAATCATAGTCAGCATCTGATGGGTCATATGGGAATTCTGTAAAGTCATTAGTTATAACCTCATTTTCTGCTGTAGAATAAACCCACCAATCTTTTCCATCATAATATGCAATGTAGTTATAATTTTCATCAATACTAGCCAATACATTAGTAACTGAGTAATTACCTGCTAAAGCATTAGAAACATTTTTATTCTGAGCAGTTCCCTTCAATACAAACCATGGAAGCTTGAATTTGTTCCATCCTTGTGATAAGTATATGTCAATTCCGTCTGTGTTTTGTGGGGCTCTTTCTTCGAGGTCTGCAATATCAGCTTCTAATGCTGTATCTGCTGCTTCTCTTGTAGAAGCTTCGGCATCAATATTATCTTGTAGTGTAGCATCTGCATCGCCTCTGTCGGCTATCTCTGTGTTAAGGTTTGTTGTTAATGCTGCGTCTGCTGTTGTTCTTGCACCTGTTTCCGTATTGAGATTTGTTGTTAGGATGTTTTCTGCAGCCATTGCTCTACCTTCTTCGGCATCAACATCTGCTGATAAGGCTCCTTCTGCTGCAGTTGCTCTTGTTACTTCATCACCAATATTAGATTGAAGAGCTGCGTCTGCATCAGTTCTTGTATTGATTTCTGTTGTTAAGGCTGTATCTAATGCATAACCAACTATTGAATGATCTCCCCATCCAAAAGCAAGGTTCCAGTTAGCAGAATTATCTGTGAATCCATAATCTGTTAACAGATTTGTTGGTGTAAAATCATCTGCAGCATCTTTATCCCAAGTATTAAATATTATTTCATTACCTGTTAAAGTATCTTGTTTTGTAGCTAATTCTATATTTACATAAGTTGTATCTGCCTTTAAACCTAATGCTGTGTTGGTTGCATAATCTCCAACAGGTGCATATTTGATATCAAAAATTGTTTCAGCTCCTGTTAAAGTATTTTGTTTTGTAGCTAATTCTGTATCTACATAAGTTGTATCTGCTTTGCCTGATATATCAGGTATTTCTGATGTTAATGCATAAGGCACTATTGCGACTGTAAATTTGGTATCAAATTTTGGGTCTGTTTCTGTATAACCTGTGATATAGCCTGCATCATTATTTAATAAACTTACATCTTCCCCTTCTAACATGATGGTAGTAGGCAAATCAGTAAGTTGGTCATAATCTAAAGCAGTATCAATATCTAAAGTTGAAACTCTGCTTAATAAATCACTATCATCATAAACTGTGTTATTATCTACCCCATCTGCAAAGCCAGCAGGAATATTGTTTAGTTTGCTCCAATCAACATCATTTATTTTTGCATCTGTTACTGCATTGTCCGCTAATTGTAATGTATTGACAACACCATCCTTTAATGTGATAACCAATGCACTGTATGGCCCAGTTACTGTTACATCAGAACCTCCTGTTGCAGCAAACTGTGCTGTTAACTTTAAAGTATTGGTATATAACCAATCCAATGCATCTTCAACTGTTGAAGAAACCCAAGTTCCATAATAACCAATTAGACCTGCGCCCTTACCTTGCTCCGTATTTTCAAGATCGCTTTTGGGAATATAATCTGTGCTTATGTAACAATCAGTATCATCAGCATCAATATATCCATCACAATCATTATCTACCCCATCATCACAATCTTCGGTTACTGGTCCAACACTTGGTGTTTTTATTACCCAATCACCCCAAGAACCGTCAGGATTACAAACTCTTTCTCTTTCTCCAACAGTACATACCCCAACATTAGTCCCATAAGTGTCTGTTTCTACATCTCCTGGAGCACAACTTGTGACTTCTTCATTTAATGTTGTCATTAGTTCATCAATATACCAAGGCCTGTAATCAACATCTCCTGAAACTATTGTATCAAAATCAGGGTTTACAGAATTCCAATAGTTGTTTTCTGCATCTAATTCAAAGCTATTTGTAGGAGTGCCTATTACTTGAGCACCATAATCCGCACTATCATAGATACTATTTTCATTAGCAGCAATGCTTGATGTGCTTCCATACTGCGGTCCCCAATCATAGTAATCGCCTTCAAGGTCTACACGGATTCCATCTCCAAGACCAAAAATACTATCTCCCCCACGAGCAACATTACCATTGTTATAAATATCATTTCCTGAAATAACATGGTTTTTGTTCATAGGTCCAAGATAAATACCATTCTTATCGTTGTTGTATATTTTATTGTTTGTAATAGTAACATCATCTACATAACCTGCATCTGTTCCTAAAGAAGAATCTGCATAATCCCTAACAAGCATAATCCCGCTTCCATATTTCAAATTGGTGTCATCTCCAATATGCCCTGCACCATTATTATAAATACGGTTATTATCTATTGTTAACCCTTTCTGGGCACCAGAAAGTTCTATACCGCTACGTGCTGAATAGCTTATATCATTATTTTGGATAGTAGTTCCACTCAAATCTGCTACTGGCAAAGTTGGAGGAGTACCAAGAGCAGTTCCCCAAACAAAGACATTGTTACCATTACCATAAGTGCCATGTATTTTATTACCTGTTATTGTAGCACTCATTATATGCCCATAGCCCGCTGTTAAGCGAATGCCATGTCTGCCATTTACACGTGGAGTTTCTTGCCCCATATTAGGACCAATAACATTATTCTCAATAATGATGCCAGTCATTGTAGCTTCTTCTCCTACAGGTCTTAACTCAATAAGGTTATTATAATCATTTCCACCAGTAACAGATCTATCAAGTGCTTCAATGACAAATCCTTTTAAAATAACATTTGATGATGTAATTTTTACTGTATTAGGATTTCCAGCTGCTGGAGCTTTAATAACAGATTCAGTGGTAGTGTCATAGCCTCCTAATGTTTCAGGTAGAACAAAATCATTTTTGTCGTCATCTGCTGTTGCACCTAACAATGTTAAGGCTTTATCAATTGTAATTGTTTCTTCGTACAAACCAGCAGCAACATTAATTGTATCTCCTGGACTTGCTGCATCAATTGCATTTTGTATGTAAAAATAGTGGTCATTAGTTAATGTCCAGTCCATTTTAATATAAGCAATTTCTCCATCGCTGTATGTTGGGCTGCTAGTTTCTGTTGTAAAGAAAAGATATATATCTGTCCCATCTGAATACAATATAGGCCAATAATCCCACCAATAAGTTGAGTCATAACCTCCATTTGTTATATGTTTTTTAGTTGTCCAATTAGATCCTATTAACCCATCAGTTGATTTTGCTATCATTAAATATTGTTGATCATTTCCAGCTATCCAAGGAGCGCTAACAACGTATAAACTACCATCATGAACTAGTACAGTTGGATCATAAAATCCTTCTAATCCATTTACAGTTGTTCCAGAATCCCAACTATCACCGTTATTAGTTGATTTGTAAAGCTTGATTGGATTTTCTGTATCTGTATCATCTATGCTAACAACATAAAGAGTATTGCCTGATTTAGTAATCTTTGGCTGGTTGTCTGTTGATATATCAACTTTAGCACTTAAGGTTGTACCATCAAATGTATAAAAATCAGAAAGACCTCCTGTTCTTTCCCATACCATATATATTATTGTTCCATCAGATACTACATTAACATGTCCACCTTGTTCTGCTGTATCATTAGCAATTAAATTTGTAGGTGCTGTCCAAGTGGAACCGCTATTTGTTGTTTTGTAATAATAAAGCCCATTATTAGTGCCTGATTGCCCACCGTCAACAAATACATAAATATCTGTTCCAATCATAGCTGCACTCACATCACGTTGGTTAAAATTAACAGGTCTTGCACTTTCAGATAATGCCAATTTTGTTTCAGAAGCAGTTGCTAAACCTTCAATTGTTGAAGCAGTTTTATAATAAACAACATAAGAATCAGAATCAGGATTGTAACTTCCACCACGCACACCATTAGTATTTGTGTCATTTCCTTTTGTATAAAATAACCAGTAATTAGTTCCATCGTTAATAATAGATGGGTTCCTATCATATTGACTATTGGTTGTTAAATAATTAGGTTGG
>Ga0307992_1002235_pt1 | contig 11107 bp, 9 predicted proteins | sample EllFjometagen133_FD_203162 | JGI IMG/M metagenome (GOLD analysis project Ga0307992, IMG submission 203162) | Marine microbial communities from Ellis Fjord, Antarctic Ocean - #133 | ecosystem: Environmental > Aquatic > Marine > Unclassified | place: Southern Ocean | collected 2014-10-08
AGTGCATAACAATATCAGAGACATGAAGTATCAAGTTATTATTAGTATTAGTTTTCTTCATCTAGCTCCAGATAGTACTACTTTAAAAGAGTAAAATATCTCTTTTATATATCTTATTGTGTGTTGTAATCATTTATATATTTATGATGTGTAACTATAGTAAGGAGTCAGATGTCATTTTTCAGCAACCTATCAACTTTATTTGGAACTCAAGATACAGGCAAAGGGCAGGCCGTAGCTAAACCCAAGCTCAAGTCTATCCCCCCAACCCCTTTAAAGAAAAAAGCAGTTAAATCCAAACCTGTCCCAGCAAAAAAAGTAGTTAAAGCTAAACCTTCCCATATTGAAAAAAATATTAGTACTAATGAAACTAGACATACATCAGCAGAGACTCGAGCCCAAGCTAGAGAAATTATTGTTGAAGCAAAAAATGAGGCTCTAGCCATTAGAGTTAAGGCAGAAAACAATACTCGAGAACATAATAAAAAACTCCAACAACAGCAACAATCTCTTGATTTAAAATTATCAAAAATTGAAGATCGATTAAGTGCTATTGATCAAAAAGAAGAACGCTTAGATGCACAACGTCGACAAATTGAAAAGCTTAAACAACAAACCGATCAAAAAGAAACAGAAGTTATAGAAAAATTAGAAAAAGCTTCCAGTTTAACTACTGAAGAAGCCAAGGCTCAACTTTTTACTGATTTAGAAAAACGTTTAAGAAAAGACATGGCCCAATTAATTAGACAAAAAGAAGAAGAGGCTAAGCAAGAAGCTGATCAAAAAGTAAAAGAAATTATCGTTGGCGCCATGAAACATGGAGCAACTGACTACGTTGCCGAATACACTATTTCTACTGTCAAACTTCCTTCTGAAGATGTTAAGGGAAAAATTATTGGTAAATCTGGCAGAAATATTCATGCTTTTGAAAAAATTACTGGAGTTGATGTAGATCTAGATGCAGATCCAACTAGTGTTAGGATATCTTGTTTTGATCCAGTGCGCAGAGAAATTGCCCGTATTTCTTTAGAAAAGTTAATTAAAGATGGTCGCATTCAACCTACTAGAATTGAAGAAGTAGTAGAGAAAGTTAAAAAAGAAATAGGCAAAGTAACTTTTGAAGCCGGGAAAAAACTTTGTCACGAAGTGGGTGTTTATAACCTACCCAATGAATTAATGGGAATGATAGGTAGATTTAAATATCGTTTTTCATATGGTCAAAATCTAATTGCTCACACTTTAGAAGAAACTCGAATCGGAATTAAATTAGCTCATGAGTTAGGTATTGATGTAAACGTTGTTAAGTTAGGTTGTTTACTACACGACATTGGTAAAATTTCAGATGAAGTCGAAGGAAGCCATGTTGAATTGGGAATTAAAATTGCTAAAAAATATAATCTTCCCCAAGAAGTAATAGATTGTATTGCTCAGCATCACGAAGATGAATCATTTTCAGGACCAGAACAAATGGTCGTTTATATTGCTGATGCTATTTCAGGCGCAAGACCAGGGGCTAGATATGATAACTATGAAGAATATGTAGAGAGATTAGAAAAATTAGAAAGCATTGCCAATAGTTATGAAGAAGTAGCTGAATCTTATGCTATTCAAGCAGGAAGAGAAATCAGAGTCATTCTAAGACCTGAAAAATCTAAAGATGATGATGTAACGGTACTGGCAGCTAAAATAAGAGATGAAATTAAAGATAACGTTACCTATCCTGGGACTGTCACTGTGACTGTTATTAGGGAAACTAGATCCCACGAAGTAGCAAGATAACAACTAATTAAACTTTATACCCGGAAGGGCACATGTGAAAAATACTTTACTCATTACTCAAATAGTTTTATCGGTGATTATTACCGCCCTTATTCTTCTTCAGGCTCAGGGAACTGGTTTGGGTAGCACTTGGGGTGGTGGAGGTGAAACCTATCACACTCGAAGAGGATTAGAAAAAGTACTTTTCTACTTTACTATAACCACCATCACTATTTTTGCCGGTATATCTTTAACTATTATCATAATTTAAATACAAATACCCTGCTAATCAGGCTGGAAACGATTATAATAAAATTATGCGTAAACTGTATTGGTATATTACTACTTATTTTAAAAAACACGGTTGGGTATTAGGAACATCGATTATTGGTGCTCTAATTATTTTTTCCTTCTCTATCTCCTCTATTGCTCAAAAAATTGAGCAAAAACCGCGTCGATATGTTGGTTTAGTGGGTAAATATAGCTTAAATAATTTACCTATATTTATTCAAAATCAGCTTAGCGCTGGACTAACTAAAATAGAGGAAGATAACACTGTCAGTCCTCATTTAGCAGAGCGTTGGACAATTGAAGATGGCGGTAGGGTTTATCGATTTTTAGTCAAAAAAAATATTCATTGGCAAGACGGTAAAGAAATAAAGCCTGCAGACATAAAATATCAATTGCCAGAAGTAGAAATAGTTACTACTCCAAACGATATTATTTTTAAACTACCAGACGAATTTGTACCATTTCCAACTACGGTAGCCAAGCCTGTTTTTAAAATTGTTCAAAAAAAATATCTTTTATTTTTTAAACGACCAATGTTAATTGGAATTGGTTCTTACATATTAGAAAATTATCAACAAGATGGACAAAAACTTAAAGAAGTAATCGTAAGTGGACCAAAAGAAAAAATTATCTATCGTTTTTATTTTACTGAAGATGAAGCTATCTTGGCTTTTAAAAGAGGTGAGGTAGATGAATTGCCTGATCTTTCTTCTAGTTATGATGTCTCAAATTGGCCCAATGTAAAAATTTCTTCAAATATTCATGAAGATCGTTATCTAGCAGTATTCTTTAACAACTCCCACCCATTTTTTCCTAAGAATGTTCGAAAGTCATTATCTTATGCCATTACAAAACCGCGAGGAAAAATTAGAGCCTATGGTCCAATTAATCCGAATTCTTGGGCTTATTTAGAAGGGGAAAAATCTTATACTAAAGATTTAGATAGAGCTACTGAGAGACTCCTGGATGAAATTCCATTTGAGCCTCTCAATATTGAGCTTACCACCACCTATAACTTTACTTCTGATGCAGAGAACATTAAAAAAGAATGGGAAGAATTTGGAAAGCACGCCTATCAAGCTTGTCTTGAGGAAAAATCAATCACAGACAAGGATCAGTGCGTAAATACTCAAATTAAGGTTGATATTAGAATTACTAACTTCCCTGATACTAATAATTTTCAAGTTCTTTTATTAGGCCAAGAAATCCCTCCTGACCCCGATCAATATCATCTTTGGCACTCTGAGCAGGGTACTAATTTCACCAAATATAAAAATACTCGGATTGATGCTCTTCTAGAAAAAGGTCGTAAAACTGCTGAAAAAAATGAACGCAAAGCCATCTACCAAGAATTTCAACAATTTTTACTAGAAGATGCGCCCGCAATTTTCCTAAAACATCTAGAGAGTTATGAAATTATGAGGAAATAAAACTATAATAGTCCTATGAAAAATGTTCTCATCATCTTTGGCGGTAAATCGGGAGAGCATGAAGTTTCAGTCAAATCTGCTACTTCTATTGAAAAAAACATTAACCCTACTTTGTTTAAAACTACTGCTATGGGCATTACTCGCCAAGGTTACTGGCATTTTGGCCCTACCATTGCCAGTGTAACTAAAGACGGCAAAGTAAGCTTGCCCAAAAATCCTTCACTTATTCCTGATAAACAAATTTTAAAAGCTGATATCATTTTTCCGATTTTACATGGACCCAATGGTGAAGATGGCACCATGCAAGGATTACTAGAATTATTAAATGTGGCTTATGTTGGGCCTAGGGTGTTAGGCTCTGCTCTATCAATGGATAAAATTATTCAAAAGCAAGTCTGCGCTTTTTATAACATCCCTCAAACAAAATATGTTGGTTTTTCTAGCCATGAATGGCAAAATATTCCTGAGCTGATAACTAAAAATATTAATCAACAACTTCAATATCCTTTATTTACCAAGCCTGCTAATATGGGCTCAAGCGTAGGAGTAACTAAAATTAAATCTAAAAATGATTTAAAAGATGGTATTCTCGAAGCTCTCAAATATGACCATAAAATCATTGTTGAAGAAAGCGTAAATGACATTAAAGAAATTGAAGTTTCAGTCTTAGGAAATCATGAGCCTAAAGCATCTGTTTGTGGAGAAATTATCCCCAATACAGAATTTTATGACTATGAAACTAAATACATTACTGATGATATTAAAATATCCATCCCTGCAAATATTCCTCAAAAAGTTGCTAAAAAAATTAGACAAATTGCTGTTAATACATTTAAAGCTTTAGACTGTATTGGGTTGGCTAGGGTTGATTTCTTTTACCAACCTCAAACTGGCAAATATTTCCTAAATGAAGTTAACACCCTGCCTGGTTTTACTTCTATTAGTATGTATCCTAAATTGTGGGAAAAAACTGATCTTACTTACACAGATTTAATTACTAAATTATTAGAGTTTGCTGAAGAACGATGGCGAGAAAAACAGCAACTTTCCTATGAGTATCAACCATGAAAATAGCACTTGAAAAAATTATTTTGAGATGGCTACGCTTAGCGGCAAACCTGCAGTTAAAAAAAAATAATCCTACTATCATCGGCGTAACTGGTAGCGCTGGTAAAACTAGTACTGTCAGAGCCATAAATGAAGTATTAAAAACTAAGTACTCAGTCAAGAGCACCCTCACCGGCAACAGTGAAACTGGAATTCCTTTTGAAATTTTAAATATTCCAGTAAAAGATTGGGTGGGTTTAGATTGGTTATTGGTAATAATGCTGAGCTTGTGGAGGCTCATTACTTATTGGCCAAAATATGAGTTGTTGGTAGTAGAGATGGGTATCGATAGCGATCAAGCCCCTAAAAACATGACATATTTATTAAAAATAATTCAACCTATTATTGGAGTATTTTTAAATGTTGATCATGTTCATGGGCAAAATTTTTCAGGACCAAATACGATTGAAGCTATTACCGCTGAAAAAGGTAAACTATTGCTTTCATTACCTAAAAACGGATTAGCTATTTATTCCAAAGATCACGACTCAATCTTGAATCTATCAAAAAATGTTATCGCAAAAAAATTAAGTTTTTCGATCAATCAATCAGCTAATATGCAATTATTAAAATATCGAGTCAGCCTCAAAGGAACTGAGTTTGTTTTTATTAATTCTGGAAAACAATATTTGCTTAATATCAAAAATCAACTGCTATCCAAAGAATCATTTGGCGGATTTGCGACTGCATTAATGATTGGTAAAAATCTAGGAATAGAAATTAAACAAGGGATTGAATCTTTAGAAGCAAACTTCAAACTCCTTCCTGGCAGATCAACTCTAATTAAAGGAATCAATGAATCTATCATTATTGACTCCTCGTACAACTCATCTCTAGAACCAGCTGTAGCAGCACTTAATGTGTTAAATGATATCTCTGTACGAGGTAAAAAAATTGCTATTCTAGGAGACATGCGCGAAATTGGCAAGCAAGAAAAAGCAGATCATGAAAAATTAGCCGAGGTGGCAGCTAAAAATTCTAACCAGATAATATTAATCGGACCATTAACAGCAAAACATGTTCTTCCTAAACTAAAAAAGCTAAAATTTGCTGAAACTAAAATTTATTCTTTTGCCACTGCTCATGAAGCAATTAAAGATATTGAAAAAATAATTGAACCTCATGACTTGATTCTAATCAAAGGCTCACAAAATACTATCTTTCTAGAAATTATTGTCAAAGCTATTATGAAATATCCAGAACAAGCTACCAAGCTTCTCTGTCGACAAAATAAGTACTGGGACAAACAACGCCAAAACCTTTATACTCTCTAGATATGGAAAAAATTAATTTAACTATTTTAATTTTAGCCAGTAGTGTTCTCCTAACTGGTTGCACAAAAAAAGTTACGGAGCAAAATATAAAATTAACTAAAAATATTAATCTCGAACAGAATCAAGTACAACAAAAGGAAAATATAATGAAAACCATACCAGACTTTGAACCTATCGAAGCTACTCAGGCTACTCTAAACACCTCTAAAGGAGATATTACTTTTACTCTTTTTAGAGATCAGGCTCCCCTAACCACCCTCAATTTCCTAAACTTGGCTAAAGATGGTTTCTATGATGGAATTATTTTTCACCGAGTTATTGAAAACTTCATGGTGCAAGTCGGAGATCCTTTAACTAAAAATCCAGATATGGAAGCTCGCTGGGGTACGGGTGATCCTGGCTATCAAATAGCTGACGAGTTTCATCCTGAATTAGTGCATGATAAAGCGGGAATCGTCTCAATGGCAAACTCTGGTCCTAATACTGGCGGAAGTCAATTTTTTATCACTTACGAAGCTACACCTTGGTTAGATGGAAAACATGCTGTCTTTGGTGAGGTTACTAATGGCATCGAAGTACTTAATCAAATTGAACAAGGCGATAAAATTCTTTCAGTCAGTTATCAATAGTTTGTGGCACAATAGAATGAAGATGAATCGCTTAAAGCCATTTTTAATTGGACTTATTATTGTCATTTTTACTTATCCCACTATCCAAGCTAGCTGGACAGGAATAAGGTTAGCCAAGGCTGCTAAAAAAACCATTAAAAGTACTCAGATTTATACTCAAAATTTATTCTCAAATGATAAAGATGAACAAAAAAAACAAGCCGATCAGCTTAGATTAGATCTAAAAAAAATAGAACAAATTTTACTTAAATTTAATCATCAAATTTCTAAAAGTTGGATAGCTCAAAAAGTTGTCACTGATAGACAGACTCAGCTCGATTTAGCTCCAGATTTAATAACTATTGCTCAAAAAATACTGACAGGTGAACAAACTTATGTGCTATTGTTTCAAAACTCAGAAGAACTCAGAGCTACCGGTGGCTTCCTAGGTTCATATGCCAAAATTAAGCTACGAGATGGACAATTAATAGATTTTAAAATTGAAGATATCTATGTGCCTGACGGTCAATTTGGCTGGTTTATTGAAGCCCCGACTGGAGCCAAAGAATATTTAAGTGGTGGTGATGGTCTGCGCCTACGAGATGCTAATTGGCATCCAGACTTTCCTACTAGTGCCCAGCAAATTCTCACCTATTTAGCCTGGGGAAAAGAAGTTGGCATCAATGGAGCAATAGCAGTTAATTTGCCGATAATAGAAAAAATTCTTTCTGTAACTGGGCCTGTTTATATTCATGACTATGATCAAACTATTACTAAAAATAACTTTTCAGATATTGCTCGAGCAGATAGAGATGAATTTTTCCCAGGAAGTGTTCAAAAACAACATTTTTTAACTACATTTTTTAATCAATTACTAATTAAACTACAAAGCCTGGATCAGTCAGATCAACAACTTTTAGTAGAAAAAGTGGCTGCAAGTGCAATAGAAAAAGATTTACAATTTTTCAGTAATGACCAAAGTTTGCAATTATTATTTGAAAAATTAAAAATCTCTGGTCGGCTTACTCAAATTAAAGACGCTGCATATTTAATGTTGGTTGAATCCAATGTAGGTATTAACAAAGCCAATCAACATCTGGATAGAGCAGTTAATTTAAAAATTAAAGAGGATTATAATTTAATTGAAATCATTTTTGTAAATCATAATTTACCACCTAGCTCTGAAAAGAAAAATCTTAATGAAGCCAATCATCTCGGCTACGTAAATTATCAGAGAATTATTTTATCCCCAGAAACAAAAATTGAGGAAATCATATTTGATGATCAAAAGATTATTAACTGGAATGAAGAATTAGTCTCTAATTCTGGTGGAGAGTTATTTAAGCAAATAGGGTTTCTATTAACTTTGCCAGAAAAACAAACTAAAAAACTATCAATTAAATTTGATAATTCAACATTTAACAAAAAATCTAAAATCTTTATTCAGAAACAAGCTGGTCTAAGTAAAATTCCCTATCATATTACTTATTATGATCAAGAATTTAATTTTGACCTTATCAAAGACACTCTCGTAAATTTGGATAATTGACTGTTACAATACCAACATGCATCAGCAAACTCGAGAAAAAATTAATGAACTCATCAGTAAAGCTCAAAAATTATTTCAAAGTCTTAACTTAGATCAATTCCAAAACGAATTAAAAGAAATTCAAGGACAAACTTATCAAAATAATTTTTGGCAACGCAGTGATGCGCAAAAAATTATGAAACAGGTTTCTCAACTTCAAGCTAAAATTTCTCAAATTTCACAAGCCAAACAGCAAACTCAAGACATCCAAACCATGTTGGAATTACTAAATGAAGCAGATAAACAAAATACTAAATCCATTGAAGATGAAATTATAGATTTATTGCCTAAATATGAATCAACTATTAACAACTTAGAATTAAATCAGTTTTTAAATAATAAATATGATTCCTATGGAGCTATTCTTTCTATTCACTCTGGACAAGGAGGAACTGAAGCCATGGACTGGGCAGAAATGATCCAAAGAATGTATCTTAGATATTTTGAAAGAAAAAACTGGAAACATAAATTCATTTCTGAATCACGTGGTGAAGAAGCTGGGATTAAAAGTGTTGAATATGAAATTTCAACTCCATACGCTTACGGGTTTTTAAAGCATGAAGTTGGAACACACCGATTAGTTAGACTTAGCCCTTTTAACGCTGATAATTTACGTCAAACTTCTTTTGCGTTAGTAGAAGTATTACCTTTAATGGAAGCTAACAGTACAGAAATCAAAGTCAAAGATAGTGATTTAGAATGGCAGTTCAGTCGTTCTGGTGGTGCGGGCGGACAAAATGTTAATAAAGTCAACACTGCGGTTGAGTTAACCCATGCTCCCACATCAATTGTGGTGAAGTGTAGAGAAGAAAGGAGTCAAGCACAAAATAAAGAACGAGCCTTAAAAAAACTTAAAGCTATCCTAGCCCAGAGAGAAGATCGAAAACAAAAAATGGAATTAGCTGAAGTTAAGGGGAAACACATTGAAGCTACTTGGGGAACACAAATCCGTAATTATGTACTGCACCCTTATCAGCTAGTTAAAGATACTAGAACTGGGTATGAAACTTCAGACACAGCTGGAGTTTTAGATGGAGATTTGGATCAATTTATTAAAGAAGAAATTAGACAACTCTAGTCATCACTCGATAAACTTAGTATGATAAAACTATGAGAAAAATAAGCCTTAAAGATACTCAGCCTTCATCAGCTGCTCCTAGTTTAAAAAAAGAAAATATTGAAGAAATTGAGATTGAGACTAAAAGTGTTGTTGACGAAACTCCAGTCTCCGATAATAATGACAATCCTATGACATCATCCTTTCCCAAACTAGCAATTATTTTAAGCGTTGTGGCTGTGATCGCTGGAGTAGCTACTGGCTACGGTGGTTTTAAGCTTAAATCTAATCATGGCGGCATACTTCCACTTCCCGGTCCTTCAAATTTACAACGAGTAGCTGAAGAAGGCCAAATAAAAGTTGGTGATATTTTTGGAATCAAAGACGAAAAAACATTCAAAGACTCAGCTGAAGGATATTTAGAGGTTGGTGGAGTTGATGGAGAAGGCTCTCATAAAATTATTCGTCCCGGAGGTATTTCTCAAACCGTTTATCTTACTTCTTCTATCACAGACCTAGATAAATTTGCTGGCATGGAAGTTAAAATTTGGGGAGAAACGTTTAAAGGTCAAAAAGCTGGTTGGCTTATGGATGTGGGTCGAATTGAAATTTTAAATACCGAAGCTCAGGTCCCCAGTGAAGAGTAGTATTGCAATAGTCTCATTATAAACGCTACACTAGATCTGCCTATGATAATTTTTGATAAAGTTTCAAAAAAATTTTTTAATGACACTTATGGGGTTAAGGAAATTAGTTTTGAGATTGATCCAGGCGAATTAGTCTTAATTACAGGACCCACTGGGAGTGGTAAAACTACCGTCATGCGCCTTATAACCAAGGAATACTTACCCAGTGAGGGTCAAATTTTATTTGAAGGAATTTCTTTAGAAGAAATGAAGTCGGCATTGCTACCCCAACACCGACGCCGAATTGGAGTGGTGTTTCAAGATTATCGATTACTTCAAGAATCAAATGTTTGGGAAAATGTGGCATTACCACTATTAATTGCCGGCAAATTAGAATCTCAGATTGAAGAAAGAGTCACCGACCTTTTAAAACTAGTTAAGCTGGAAAATAAAGCTGAGCTCTTCCCTAGAGAACTGTCTGGTGGAGAAGCTCAGAGAGTCAGTATTGCTAGGGCATTAGCCACTGCCCCACCGGTCTTATTTGCTGATGAGCCTACTGGAAACCTAGACAAAGATTCGTCTCTAGCAATTGTTAAATTACTTAAAAAAATCAATGAGCTAGGCACAACGGTACTTGTATCAACTCATGATGTGGTGGTACTCGATTTAATGAATGACGTCAGACGCCTTGAATTAAAAAATGGAGAATTAATTTTAGACACTCAAAGAAAAAGGGGGAAGACTGAAAAAAAGAAAACAGAAAAAAAACAACCTCCTAAACCAGAAGAAAAAATTGAAAAATTAGAAGACAAACCTAAGAAACCTCGGCTTAAATTATCTTTAAAAAAACTTCAATTAAGAAAAAAGCAGGAAAAAAAATGAATCCTTTCTTAACAGCATTAACCAATATCAGACGCTCACCCTTCCAAAGCATCACGGCCGTGGCAATTACCACCATAACATTATTTGTAGCCTATTCTTTTTCTTTAATGATTGCGGGGACTCAGCAGATTTTAAATTATTTTGAAACTAAACCACAAGTAATTGGTTTTTTTGAGTTAGATGCGTCTATCAACGAAATTAATCAAGTCGGTGAAAACATGCAAAAAAAGTCTTATGTAAATAATGTTCAATTAATTACTCAAGAAGAAGCTCTGACTACTTATAGAGAAGAAAATAAAGATGATCAGTTGCTTCTAGAACTAGTCACTGCTGACATTTTACCTGCCAGCATTGAAGCTTCAGCAGATGAAATTTCATCATTAGTACAAATTAAAGATGATTTAGAAGAACTGGATGAAATTGAAGAGGTAGTTTTTCAACAAGACATTGTCAATTCATTGACCAGCTGGACAACATCGGTAAGAT
>Ga0307992_1002236_pt1 | contig 11107 bp, 7 predicted proteins | sample EllFjometagen133_FD_203162 | JGI IMG/M metagenome (GOLD analysis project Ga0307992, IMG submission 203162) | Marine microbial communities from Ellis Fjord, Antarctic Ocean - #133 | ecosystem: Environmental > Aquatic > Marine > Unclassified | place: Southern Ocean | collected 2014-10-08
TACTAAGATGGGTGGCATAAAGGAATTACAATCACTTAAAAATAGTATGGATGAGTTGGAAAAAGTGACTAAAAGCATGTTGAAACAAAAAGAAAATGTTTCTATGGAATATGTTAGTCAAATAGTTAAAGCGATGGCAGATATACAAGATTTTTATGATGAACTTACAGAAATGGGATATGGAGGGTTACCTTCTCCTCCTATGACAGGCGAAGATGATGCATCTCAAATCGTTGCTGAACAATTTCCAGCACCTCTTTCTCCAGAACAAATGGCGGCACAACAAGCTCCTCCACCACCGACTGGAAGCCAAACTTCTGATCTTGGTGGATTAGGGAATATTACTATGCCTAAAAATTCTTCAAGAAAAATAGAGGATTTTTCACAAATAACTCAAAACTTAATGAATAAAGTAAGCTCTCTAAGCGAGAGTGTCAATAATTTAAATAAAAATATTAATTCTCAATTAGATATAGGAGCAGAAATGGCTAATAATAATAAAACCACAAAGGTTGCAGCAGGTACAGAGAATCTTGAAATTATAACTGAAAAACAGTTAAGTAAAGAATCTGAACCTCTTCATCCAAGGACAGAGGAAGTTTATGAAGGCATTACTGAGAGTAAAGAGCAGATAGGTGGCTCTGAAAAAAGTAATAACACTACCTCTGATAGCCCTCAAGTTCGCACAGGTACATATGAGACTATTACAGAAGATCAAATGAAGAGTAAAAGTGCTTTAGGTGAAGCTGTAATTCATTTTAATGAATATCCTGATGTTATTACTGAAAAACAGTGGAATGATTTTAGTAGAGATGTTGCTGGGAATATTCCTGATGACTATACTGAACAGATCACACAAGCTCAGATTAGAGATTTACTTAGTAGTCATAAGTTTATTGGCAATGTTGAGACTATTACAGAAGATCAGTTGAGAAATATTGACATGACTGACGGATTGAAGAGATGGGCTAATAAGGATTATTCCGTATCTCTAGTTAAAACTGCTACTAATGTTCTTACAGACCTTATTGCTACTTATCGTAAATCTCCAGATGAGATTAAGAAGGTAGCTTCTATTATTAATGATGATATTGAAACAAGATCGAAAGTAGCTTTCTTAGCTGTTCTTAATTCTCTTCCTTATAAAAAAGATAATAGACAGGCAATCGCTTCGAATGCTTCTTATTTTGCTAAGACTGCTTCACAAAATACTCTTTCAACTATTGATGCTATGATCGTATCAGCAGCTTCAAATGCTCAATTAGGAATGAAGGCAGAAGATGTGTTTGACACTATTTATCATGTAGCTAATAGTGCTTCTCAAATGCTTAAAGTTAATTCTGCGGTAGAAAGAAAAATGAATAAACTATCAGATACAACTATCGTTACTAAAGCCTCTTCTCTTGAATCTGCTATTAAAGAACTTAACAAGCCAGAAGATGGCAAATATCAAATTAAGGCAACGATGGAAGATATAGGAGTTCCTATTACTAATAAAGTTGCTTTCGTTGCTGGCGTAAAGAAATTTGCACAAGAAATGATTGATGATGATTCCGTTGCGGCAGCAGTTATTAAAATAGAAGTAGGAGATGCTGGAGAGTTAATCATAGACATCCAAGATGGAGCAGAAGAGGAAGTAGTTCCTGATGATATCGGTGATATTATCGAAGGTCCTATCGAAGATATTGATGCTGATATGAATGGAGAATGTGAAGAAGAATGCCCATTCGATGACAATGATACTTCAGAACTAGAAGAAGGCAAAGACATGGCAGCACCTTCAAGTGCTGGCTCAATAGGTCAAGGAAATGTTATGGCTTCTGCTAAGAAAGAAATTAAGACTGCTCAAATGATGGGTGGCGAAATGGGTGGCATGGGTGGAGCGGCTCAAGCTCCAGGTGCTGGTGCAACATTGCCTGGTACTCCAGGCGTAGGGGCTCCTCCAATGGAGAGTTTCACAGAAGAGCCAGGAATGGGAGAAGAGGGTGGTTTAGCAGAAGAGTTAGAGCCACTTCCTCCAGGATCTATTTGCCCTGTTTGTGGTAGTGACGATGTTGATGTTCTTGACGGTAAAGGTAAATGTGGAAACTGCGGTTCTGAAATGACATATAAAGTAGAAGTTAATGTTACTAAGTGGCAAGGCGTTACACCTGATGAAGGTGGAGAAGGAGAAGAGGAAGTAGAAGAAGGATTTGAAGGAGAAGGATTTGAAATGCCTACTGAAGAAGGTCTTGGAGAAGGACCAGGAGCCATGGAAATGGAAATGGGAGAAATGCCAGCGGCAGCTTCAGTGAAAAATAACAGAAAAATTAAATTTGCTACTACTATAAAAATTAAACCTGAAGCAGTTAAGAAAGTTACTGAAGCAAAACTTAAAGTTGGTTCAATTAGTCCTGCAACAGGGCAACCAAATACGGTTGATCTTGGAGATGGAAATCATATCTGTCTTGACACAGGAACAAAATATAAAGTTGCCTTCATGACTTCTACAGATGGAAAACAAGTTTACGGTCAGTGGGAATGGATTCCAAGAACAGCAAGTACAATTTGCCCATCTTGCGACAGAGCAAAACAAAAGTTTGTAAAAGCTCTTTCAAGCATAAAAATAACAAGAGAAGCTTTTGATAAGATGGAACTTAAAGATAGAGTAGAGACAATTATTAAACTAAAACAAGCTGGCGCTTTGAAAACTATTAAGATAGCAAGTAAAGAAGGATCAGTTCTTCAAGATTATAAAGTGGCATATGGTGGATATGGAGATAAATTCCCAATCGAATCTTGTATCGAAAAACTTGCAAGACGTTTCGGTGAAAATGCTATATGCTTGAGTGGTCCTGATGAAGGAAAACCACTTGCAGAGTCAGTATGTAATAGACTTAAAAAAGCAGATGTTTATACATCTAATATTTCTGTTAAACTTGCTGATGCATGGTCTGATTGTGATGGGGATGAAGAATGTATTACTCATCAGATTCGTTCAGGTTATTCATTAAGACAAGCAGCAGAAGTTTGTTCTACTCTTAAGATAGCCGTAGCAGAAGGTGAAGATTTCTTAACAGACGAGTTGGCAGGAGAAGATACATTTAATGATACTCCTGATGTTGACCCTGATGTTCCTGTAGTTGAAGAAGATCCATTCGGTGGCGATTCAATTGATGGAGATATGGGCGAAGTAATGGAAGAAGAACATGGTGGAACGGTTTCTCTTGAACTTCCTATTGATATAGTTGAACAGTTAGAACAGGCTATTGAAGTAGCAGAAGGTGAAGGACAAGAAGGAATAGAAGAAGAAATGGAAGAAGGAGAAGATATCGGTGGTCTTCCTGGTGAAGATATTGGAGGAGATATTGGTGGAGATCCTCTTATGGATGATATGGGAGATGGAGCACCTATCGAAGAAGCAATTGGTCCTGATGACCTAAATGATGCTAGAGGTGGAGAAATGAAACCTATGGAAGATCCAGGAATGGGTGGAGAAATGAGTCAAGATGGTGCTACTCTAGATCAAGGAATGGGTGGAGAAATGAAAGATGTTTCAGGTTTTGACTCAGAGCAAACAAGCCAACCAGGATTAGAAGAAAAAAATAATAGAGGATTTTCTGGAAAGCCTCAGAATAGTATCAGTGTTAACGGGCAACCTGTAGATGGGAACCCAATGACAGCAAGTATAATGGAAAAGAATGTTGGTAAAGTAGGAAAAACACAAATGGATTTATCAAGTGTAATAGATGCTTTAAATAAAACTGCGGGAGAAAAAGAAATCTCTCAAGAAAAAGCTCAAGACTCTAAAGATATAGGTCAGTATACAGCAGGTGAAGGTGGAAGTCAAATGGGTCATGAGAATGAGACTATTAGAACTCCAGGGAAACCTTCTGTTCCAAGAGATGGTGCTTTAATGGGACAAGAAGATAGTGATCTTAATCCACAAGACAAACCTCTTCCAGTTATTCCTTCTGACAATGCTACAATGGGTCATGAGGATGAGGCAGGATTGAGTGGTGGAGATGTGAGATTTACAGGTGGCGATCAAGGTACAGGAGAAACAGAACTAGCTTCTGTTGATGCAAGCCTTTACCATATGAAGGGATTTGGTAATTCTAAATCAGGTATCTCAGATCTTGCAGAAAGAATTGCTAAAAAACTTGCTCCAAAAGAACCTGTAGCAGATGATGCTGATATCAAACCTATCTGTGATGGGGGAACTATCGGTAAGGAAGAAAAATTTGATGCAGAAGAAATTAATGAATCAGACGTTAAAAGTGATAGTGGAATGATGGGTCACGAAAGTGAAACAATAGGATCAAAACCTGATTCTCCTAAAGATCATCCTGATGTGTTTACAGGTAATGCTCTACAGGGTAAAGAAGAAGGTTCAGAAATAGGTAGTGAAAAAACTACAAAAGATAAAGGCACAGTAATCGCTAATAACGATTCGGAGTCCGAGGCTATAAGAGTGGCAGGAAGAATGCTCCAAGCGGATCATATCACACCTGCTGATCTTCCCACTAAAATTAGTGAGTTGAAAGCTTATAGACCTGCACAAATCAAAGATATTGAAAAAGCTATCTTTGCTAAAAAAGGACTTGACACTGTTTCAGATGGTATGTCTCAAACCATACAAATAAATGAGGCAAGCAGCGTAAGAAATGGTCAAGATGATATCACATCAAAATTGTCATCACTCTTTACTCTTGATAAACAGAATAAAGATGCTGATAGCGATGATATGACTCAATTGAGAAAAACTTACGGTAAATAAGAAAATAGAATTTTAAGAAAAGGAGAGTAAAATTATGGCTCTTATAGTTGAATATCATGTAAATGCGGATATGTATGCAGTTGGTACTTCTCAGATTGAAGCTGGTATGTTGGTAGGCTTTACGAATGGGCTTATCGTTCCAACCGTGGCAAATCCAGATTCACAATCTATCGGTATCGCAGGAGACTCAGCACTTACAGCAGAAGGTCAAACAACTGCTTATTCTGCACAATTAACAATTGGCGCAAATGGTGCTGGAAGTAGATGGACAGAAAATAGAGTTTCTGACTTCTATGATGAAACATCAGCTTCTCAGAAAATTACTGTTTATAACGGTGGTGGAAAATTCTGGGTTAGTAGTACTCTGTTTGATAATAACGGAGCAAGTTTGGCAGCAGGTATGTTGATCGGAGCAGGCACAGTGGCAGGAGAATGGACAGATACAGCAGTAACTGATGATGACGTTTGTGCTTTGGCAGTTGGCGTAGTTCAGGGATATGATAGTGGTGTTCCTGGTACTGATGTTACAAATGGTTCTGGTGGAAGTATGACTTTGGGCGATTATGGTCCATTAGTTATTCGTATCTAATTAAAATACGAAACAGTATTAATATTAATTTATATTTTAGGATTTTAGTTAATACCTAAAAATAAAAATAAAGGAGATTTAAAATGGCTTTTGATAAAAATGGTCTTTCTGACCAAGAAAAAGAAATGGTAATTGCTCAGGCTCTCGAGACTGACGAAGGTAGAACAGCACTTGCTCAGGCAATGGTTGAACCTATCCGTAGGGCTCTTGAGTATCAAGCCGTAGGAAGAAAACTTCTTATGGTTGACGAATTGCCACAAGGCGCTCTTGCCCGTTATGAGCGTGATGTTGCAGCGATCGCTTGGGTTGTATCTCGTAGAGGTGCTGTACCTGATCAGATCCAAGAAGCAGAAGAAGTGTTGGTCCCAACTTTCGAAATTGCAGCGAACCCAACAGTTCGTCTTAGCGAGATCAAAGCTCGTAGGTTCTACATCGTAGACAGAGCACAGATCAAAGCGAAGGAAGCAATCCAGAAGGAAGAAGATAGTAATATTTTCAATGCTCTTTTGACTGCATGCCCTGCAGCACAGAGTATTACCAACTATGGAACTCTTACGATTCCTGCGTTGAACGAAGCATTTAAGCAGATTGAACAGCATGATCTTGTAGCGGCTAAGATCGTTACTCATGCTTTCCAGTATGCAAGCATTAGAACTTTTGGTAAGGATTTCTATGATGAGGCAACTCAGAGAGAAATTATCACAACTGGTCTGTATGGACACCTCTGGACTGCTGATATCCACGTTTCTTCACGTATGGATAGTAATACAGTTCTCGTAGTAGCAAGTCCTGAAACAGTTGGAGCTTTCCCAATTCGTCAAGACATCACAGTTTTACCTGCTGATGATCCTAAGAAATTGAGACTCGGCTGGGTTATATACGAGGAAATTGGTATTGTAATTATTAACGATTATGCTATCAGTAAAATCACTATGACCGATGCAAATGCTTCTTAAACAGTAGTTTAAGAACGTTTTAGAAAATCTAAAGAGTGGGGCAGAAATGCCCTGCTTTTTTTTTGTGCTCACATATTTAAAAATGTATATACTTTTTTGGATTTATTTAAAGGAATTCCGAAAAGATGTTAGAAATTATATATGAAAAGCGATAGTATATAGACTATAATATAATTTTAAATTAAGAAGGAAATATATATGATTAAGTATGTAGACATATCAAGAGATGTATATACAAAAGATTTTGCTTATTTAATTGGATCTCTTTTGGGAGATGGTTGTTTGTATGTGGGTAAAGATACGTATCAATTTTCTATAACATCAGAGGATTATGATTTTTGTGAAAAGTGTTATAATATAGTTGATAGTTTGTTTGATAAGAAGGGAAGAATTAAAACTGTTAGAAAAGATGGAAAAATTTCATATTATCAACTTGTTGTGTGTTCTAAGCAAATTGTTTTCTTTTTAAAAGAACTAACAAAAGATAAAACAATAATACCTTCTTTTGTGTATAAAAATAAAGATTTTAAAAAAGCTTTTTCACAAGGGATAATGGATTCAGATGGATGGATTACAAAAGTTGATGCTTCAGATGGATATATTAGATATAGGGTTGGTTTTAAAAATATATCTAAATGGACAAGCAATTTTAAAGATATATTGAACGATCTAAAAGTAAAGACAGGAGATTTAAGGACTGTATCTAATGATCGTTCATCAAAAAAAGCATATACTTTTACAATTAATACGTTTGATTATTGTAATAAGGTTGGGTTTAGGATAGATAGGAAGAAAGAGATAGTAGGATCATTTATGGATTTTTATAAAAACGATGGAAATAAAAACAATAAGAAAGATAATATTATTTTAAGAGTTTCTAATGTTGATCATAATATTATCAAAATTAAATCATCTTTATTTAATAGGAAAAAAAGTGATTATGTTCGTCATTGTGTTATGTCTCACTGGGAGAATATGGATGATACTAAACATTTTAAAAAGATGTTAAAAATTTATCATGGAGGTGAAGAAGATGTGAAAAGACAAGTTGTTGAAATGTTTTTTCAATATTATAGGAGAAATGGTTTTCCACATGTAACTCTTACAGACGAACAAAGAGAAAATAGATTAGATAGGGTTATAAAAAGTAAAGACGTTTTATTAGAAGATAATAATTTACAGATGAATTTTAATGGATTAGATCTAGCTAATAGTTTTCATCCTCATATGATAGAAGCCTATTATAAGAAGGGAGATAATTCTCCGTTAACATCTTTTAATAATGATAATAATCTTAGGGATTGTATTAATAGATGGTTAGAGTTGGGAAAAACTCCTAACCATGCGGGAATAAGAAGAATTTTAAAAACGAGAGATGGGACTAGAGGAGTTGTTAATTTTAAACCCACTATTGCTAAATTTATTTATGATAATTATTGTCCAGAGGGTGGAAAAGTATTAGATCCTTGTTCTGGTTATGGAGGTAGATTGGCAGGATGTATTGCTTCTAATAATAATATATTTTACCATGGGATAGATCCTAATGGCAAAACTGCTGTTGGAAATATGGAGATGGCTAATTTCTTTTCCTCTCAATACGATGTTTTGGGAGAGAGGATTTATAAATATGGGTTTAGATTTGATATGGGTATGGCAGAAGAAGTTATGCCAGAGTTGAGAGAAGAGTATGATTTAGTGTTTAGTAGTCCTCCCTATTGGAATGTTGAGATATATTCAGAAGAGTTATCTCAAAGTTGTAATAAATATGAAAACTATGAGAGTTGGTTACAGAATTTTTTATATAATATTGTGGATCAGAGTAAAAGATTGTTAAAAAAAGATGGTTATTTAGTGATAAATATTAAAAATACAGAGAAGTATAAAATAGCAGATGATATATGTGCTTATTGTAAGTATGAGAAGTGGGGGTTGGAAAAGACTTACCATATGAGATTAGCAAATAGTTCTTATAAGAGGAAGGTGGGAGACACATTTCATACTGAGCCTATTTTTGTATTTAAGAAACCAAACATATAGAAATAAGCAGGGATTTAATAAAAATTGGTGAATTATATTAATATGAATTGGTATAAACGACAATTAAAGATGTCTCAGCGTAAGATAGAATTCTCAGAAGATCAACTGCAAAAGTTAAAACAGCTTTCTGAACAAGGAGTTTTTTTAAAAGAACTATCTAAAATATTTGGGGTGTCCGTTGTTACTCTGAGGAAAATAATTAAAGAGTATGGTCAAAATTGGAATATCCCATCTCAAATAGACAAGACAAGAAATATAAATTTAAAAAAATGGACTCAAGATGAACTTCAAGTTATTAAAGAGTTACTTCGGGAAGGTGAAAACTATAATCAAATAGCTAAATTGTTTAATGTTTCTTTCCCTACAATTAAAAGTGTAAATAAAAGATATCATCTTGTAAGAGATGAAGAAATAAAAGCAATAGCGGAAGAAAAATTAAGAAAAAAATATGAATATATAACAGGTTTATATCTACCTTCTCCTAAGGGAAAAGGATTGTCTCTTACTCAGATAGAGAGAGAATATGGGGTTGCAGCCAAAACCGTTATAAAAGCTTTAAAGGAACTGGGTTTATATGAAGAATTTTTTAGAAGACCGTCAGATGCTAATAGGCATAGGTATGAAAGTAACCCAGAATTGGGTGAAAATCATAGTCGAAGAATGAAAGAAATTCATAGGAATAATCCTGGTATGGCTGAGCAGCATAGTCAATTTATGAAGCAGTTATTTATAGATGAACCCGAAAGGGCTAATGAGTTTGGTAATAGGATAAAGAGTTGGTGGAAACAATTCGAGGATGAGGGAGGAGGAAATAAATTGCAAAATCGTCTTAAATCTTTCCCCACAAGGGAACAAGCAATAAATAGTTTAAAAGGGTTTGTCATGAGCAAGCGTTCTAAAAATCCTAATGAGGATTTAGAATCAATGGCTATTTATAATAAATATATGAAAATCATCAACGATCACACATTTCCTAACGAAGTTCAGCAGGAGATAACTGTTTAATATGAATTGGTATAAGAGACAATTAAAGATAGCGAAAAGAATTTGGACTGATGATGATCTTCAGACTATTAAAGAATTACTGGAAGAAGGTTATCCATTAGATCAAATAGGAGAGCTTGTTGGAATGTCTGCGGTTACAATGTCTCGACTTAATAAGGAATATGGATTGGTAGATTTTGAAGCTAAAAAAATAGAAAAAGATAAATGGATAAAAGGTTTGTATTTATTACCTCCAGATGGGGAGGGTTTAAGCTCGAAGCAGATTAGTAAACAGTATGGTATTCCTATTAAAAGTATTAAAAGGGCATTGAAAAGATTTGATTTGTTAGATCAATATCGGGATAGGTCTTGGTATGACTCTCCAGAAAATAAAAAGAGATTATCAGAAATTGCAACAGAGAGACAAAATGATCCTGCTTATAAGGGATGGATGTCTGAGATGCAGAAGCAAAGATATATAGATAATCCTGATTTGCATAGGCAGAGATCTGAACAGCTTAAGAAAGTTCATCTGGATAATCCCCAATTGGCTATAGATAGTGCTAAAAGGATGCAGAAGAGATGGGATGATTTTGATGGAGACTTTGAAGATTGGGTAAGCACATTTCCACCTGAAAGACAACAATCAATAAGGGATGCTGTGAATGCGACATATAGGACTCGGGTTTAATTAATATGAATTGGTATAAACGACAATTAAAGATAGCAATGCCAGCTCCCACAGGAGTGAATCGAGGATGGTCTAATGACGATCTTATAACTATAAAGAAACTGATAGAAGAAGGTAAATCTATGAGGCTAATATCTAGATTATTTGGAGTTTCTCATGGGGCTATAAATAGATTAAATAAAAAGTATAAATGGAAAAAAAATCCTAATAAGCAGCTTAATAGAATAGAACCTTTAACAGAAAAAATAAAAAAGCTTTATCTTTCACCTCCTCATGGAAAAGGTTTATCTGCAAAAGATGTTGGTCAGCAACTAAACATTTCTCCTACTACTGTTCGTAAAGTTATAAAAGATATAGGAGAGAAGGTTAGAAATCCTTCAGAATCTTTTACAGATGAGAGAAGAGAAAAAATTGTTGAGAGAAATAAATTACGATGGGAGAATCCAGAAAATAAACAAAAGATGAAAGATTTTTGGAAAGAGTATTGGTCTAACAATGAGAATAAAGAGATAAGAAGTAAAAAAATGAAAGAAGTTAATGAAAATAATCCTCAATTAGGAGAAGAATCAAGCAGAAGAAAAACGGAATATTGGGAAAATTATCCAGGGGGTTTTGAGGAATGGATTAATCAATTTCCTGTAGAAAAACAAAAAGAAATACTCAATGCTATGAATGCTCCCAACCACCTTTAGCACAAACTTCCCAAGAGCCGTTAGTGGCTCTTTTTTTATGTCCTGTCGATATATAAGTAGTTAAGTTTGGAGAATCAAAATGGCAAAAATAAAGAGAACTGCTAAAAAATTACAAGAAGAATATGAAGATCTATCAAGTGGTAAGAAGACCGTATGGGGTTCTCATAAGCGAAATTTAGCAAAAAGAAAATGGGCAAAAAATAAAGCGAAAGAAATGAAGAAATTTTTGGAGAATTAAAATGAATATTAAAGAAGTAAATACAAAAGTAGAATTTCCTGAGTCGCTGACACAGGAGCAAGCAAGAAGTTTCATAGATGACACTTTAAATGATGCAAGTGGAATGAGCATTCATATTACTTGGGCATTTGATGAAGCTCAAGCAGGTTCTTTTTATAAGA
>Ga0307992_1002237_pt1 | contig 11106 bp, 9 predicted proteins | sample EllFjometagen133_FD_203162 | JGI IMG/M metagenome (GOLD analysis project Ga0307992, IMG submission 203162) | Marine microbial communities from Ellis Fjord, Antarctic Ocean - #133 | ecosystem: Environmental > Aquatic > Marine > Unclassified | place: Southern Ocean | collected 2014-10-08
GCCGGGGGCTCAACGGGCTTAGGAAGAGATTCCCGTAGTCAGCGTCTAGGCGTAAAATTATCAGATGGGCAGTTTGCAAAAGCTGGTTCTATTATCATTAGGCAACGTGGTACTAGATATCATCCTAGTGAGAATGTAAAAAAAGGCAAAGATGACACTCTTTTTGCTACAGTTTCTGGTTTAGTTAAGTTTAGTTCAAAAAAATTAATCAAATTCAATACAAAACTTAAAGATACTAAAATAGTTAGTATTCTACCTCAAAAATAATAAAAACTATATAAAAAAGGCGACTAGTTTTATACTAATCGCCTTTTAATTTGAAAAAATTGATTATAAAAAAGTAATTATTTTTTCTTTTTGTTATTTTTCATATTTAAACAAACACGAGCAAATTCTACAAACAATGGATGTGGATCTAGTGGTCTTGAGATATATTCTGGATGAAATTGAGTTCCGATGAAGAATGGATGCCCTTTTATTTCAATTGCTTCAACAATTTTTCCGTCTGGAGATGTTCCAGCGATAATAAGTCCGTTTTCTTCTAATATTTTTTTGTATTCATTATTAAATTCATATCGATGTCTATGTCTTTCAGAAACAGTCGTTTTACTACCAAATTTTTTCTCATAAGCCTTGGCTAGATGAGTACCTTTTATTATCTTGCAAGGCCAGCCCCCAAGTCTTATTGTGCCTCCGTATTGTTTCTTTTCTAATAGTTTCTTTTGTTCTGGCATTACGTGTATTACAGGATATGGAGTTTTTGGATCTATTTCTTCTGAGTTAGCTTTATCAAGACCGCATACGTTTCTAGCAAATTCAATTACTGCCATTTGCATACCATAGCAAAGACCAAAATATGGAATATTATTTTCTCGACAGTATTTGATAGTTTCGATTTTGCCTTTAGATCCTCTAGACCCCCACCCCTGTGGAACAATAATACCATCATATTTTTTTAATGCTCTAATTCCATTTTTTTCTATTTCTTCAGTGTTTATCCAATGTAAATTTGGTTTGCAATTATTAACAGTGCTTGCGTGTTTTATCGCTTCTATTACAGAAATATATGAGTCAGAAAGGCAGAAATCTCCAGTAGTAAAGTATTTACCCACAATTCCTATATCTATTTCTTTTTTAGCGTTTTTGTGTTTAGCAACCATTTTTTTCCACTCAACCAAGTCTTTCTTTTTTGCTTTTAGGTTAAATTTTTCTAGAATTCTATCTCCTAGCCCATCTTTTTCAAAATTTATTGGCACATCATATATTGAATCAATGTCAGGGGCCGCAATAACATCATCTTGTCTAATGTTGCAGTTTATCGCTATTTTTTTTCTTCTAGGATTATCAATCGGTAATTCAGAGCGCGCAATAATAAAATCAGGCTGTATTCCAGCAGCGTTTAAAGTTCTAATAGCGTATTGTGTAGGCTTGGTTTTCATTTCCCCAATTTTATCTGGTATAGGTAAATATGACACCATAATAAATAAAACATTTTCAGGGTCATATAATTTCATCATACGAGCTGCTTCGAGAAACAAAAGATTTTGGTATTCCCCTACTGTTCCTCCGATCTCAATTATCATTATTTCACATTTTGTTTTATCTACGGCTTTGTAGATTCTGTCTCTGATTTCCATTGGAATATGAGGCACGACTTCTACGCACTTACCTTTGTATTCTAGATTTCTCTCTCGTTGAATAACACTCTGGTATACACGACCAGTAGTCATGTAGTTTTCTCTATAAATATTTTTATTAAGAAATCTTTCATAATTTCCAACATCTTGATCAGTTTCATCTCCGTCTTCTGTAACAAAAACTTCACCATGCTCAATTGGATTCATAGTGCCAGCATCTACATTTATGTAAGGATCAATTTTAATTGCACTAACTTCAAAACCCTTTGATTGAAGTATTCTTCCTACTGAGGCTGTAGTTATTCCTTTACCAACACCTGACATTACGCCCCCAACTACAAAGATATATTTTGTATTTTTTTTACTCATTTCTTTGTCTTTTATCATATTGAACATTACATTAGGCTTTCATACAGGGTAATTATCCTAATTTTATATATATTAATTCTTTATTATATTATTTCTAGATATTTATTAATCAAAAACTATTTATTAAGAATTTCAACGGCTTTATCCATTTGTGGGTCTAAGTCTGCTTCAAAATCTTCTATTGTTAAATCGACTACTACATCAGGGGTTACTCCTTCTTTGTTTATGCTTGATCCATTTGGTGTCATCCATTTTGCAACTGTTATTTTTGCGCTAGACCCATCAGAAAACTCTTGTAGACTCTGAACGGATCCTTTGCCATATGTTTGCATACCGACAATAGTAGCTTCCTCGTGGTCCCTGAGAGCTCCAGCAACGATTTCAGAGGCCGATGCGCTACCTTCATTTACGAGCACTACTGTTAGGTAGTCTTTTAATCTAGCACGTCCTCTACTTAAGTATTCATTCTGTCTATCATCACTAAATTGTTCTATTACAACTACTCCTTCTTCTATCCATTCACTTGAAACCTCAATAGAAGTATCAAGAAATCCTCCAGGATTATTTCTGAGGTCAAGAATGACTCCTTTTGGGTCTTTACTTAGTATTTCTCTAACAGCATCATTAAATAAATTTGATGTGTCTCCATTAAAATTAGTGATTTTCACAACAAGGATATCGTCATCTCTTAATTCGGTATTTACGCTTTTGACAACAATAACTCCCCTGGTTATAGTGATATTTTCAACCTCATCCATTCCTTCTCTCGATATTGTTAGAGTAACATCAGTTCCTTCAGCTCCTCGTATCTTTCTGACGGCTGCGTCAATAGATATTCCCATTGTTGATTCATCATCAATAGCAAATACTTTGTCTCCGGCTTTCAATCCTGCGATTTGAGCAGGCATACCGTCAAGAGGCGCAATTATAGTTAATATTTGATCTCTGATACCAATTTCAGCTCCAATTCCTTCAAAAGTACCGGCTAAATCATCTTCAAACTCTTTTGATAAGAGCGGATCCATGAAAACAGTATAGGGATCGTCAACAGAAGCTACTAGACCTCGCAGGGCGCCATAAAACATTTCTTTTTCATTTATATCTGCTTGGTCAACATAGTCTTTTTTTAAGGCATCCCAAACATCCCAAAATAGACTAAAATCAATATCCTGAGTAAGTACTCCATCTGCTTGACTGTACTTTCCGGTTAATTTTCCGAGATAAACTACTTCATCTTTTGCTAGTTCACTAATAATTTCGTTTTTCTTGGAAAAATACATTCCAGCTCCAAAAGAAGTTGTTATTATGATTATAAATAATACAAACAAGAAAAATTTCTTCATTTTTCCTGATTTTGATTTGTGTATATATTTATTTGGTAATTTGTAATCCATATTTTTTATTTATTCCCCCTCTCTTAGACAGGAGAGAGTTGGGGTGAGGTTGATGTTTAATAAAGATTATATGAAGTAATTAAATTAGGTGCAATATCAACCTTTTTCTACCTCATCCTATCCTTCTCCTGTCTAGGAGAAGGGATTATAATGTAGTTTATTATTTCCTTATTACCTTAACATCATCTACGTCCCTAATATCAATAATCTTTGATGGTTTTTTCTTTTTCAAAATTCCAGCATCTACAATTAGATCTGGTTTTGTTTTAAATATTTTATCAATATTTTCTAAATTAGTTATTTGAATATTTCCAGAGATATTCAAGCTTGTCGAAACTAATGGTTTATTTAATTTTTTGATAATTTTTAAAAACATTTCACTGTCCGGCATCCTTACTGCTACTGAATTATTTGGTGATATATTTTTTGCCAAATTATCTCTTTTATTTAGTATAGCAGAAACTGCTCCCGGCCACAAAGTTCTCATATACTTATCTTGTTTTTTATTAAAGTAGGTATATTTTTTGACCATGCACCAGCTTTTAACTAATGTTAAAATCGGCATTTTCTTATCTCTTTTTTTTATTTTATATATTTTATTGACAGCCTTTGCATTTGTTGCATCGGCATGCAAGCCATAAACAGTATCAGTCGGCAGGATTACAACTTTTCCTCTATACAAATAATCGACTATCAAGTCGATCTCTTCAGGCTTTATATTATCTATGTTTATATTAATTTTTTTCATATTTCACCACAGAACTAAGTACTGGGTACCCAGTACTTAGTTCTAATTAGAGTACTGAGTGATAATTTTCATAACAAAATCGCTTTAATTATATAGAATATAGGTGATTTTGTAAAATGGATTATTTAAGTATTTTAACTATACCATTATCAGCGTCTACCTCTACTTTATCCCCGTCTTTTAATACCTTGGTGGCAATTTTTGTTCCAACAATGCATGGTGTTTTGAGTTCTCGAGCTACAATTGCAGCATGGCAAGTTATACCTCCATCATCAGTTATAATTGCGCTAGCTTTTTTCATAGCCGGAAGAAGTGCCGGATATGTTGTTAAGGCAACCATTACATCATCTTTTTCCATTTTCACCATATCTTCGGGGCAATTGATTATTTTAACCACACCCTTTGTTTTGCCAGGACATGCTGGAGTTCCGTTTAAGTTATTAGTTTTAATAATTTTTTCTTTTTCAAATTTTTGTTTTTTTAGGAAAGCCTTTGCCTTTACGCCTGTATATATTGTCCCTTTTAAACCTTTTTGATGTAATAATGAAAATTTAATCCTTTCATTAAGTTCATGCTCGGAAAAGTAATTTTTATTTATTGCTTCTTCCATTTCCCAAGTAGCAATAAACCTAACTTGTTTCAAAGAGATGTTTAATCTTTTGCCAATTTCTTTATGAATTTTTTCCAAAACAAAGCAAGCATAAAACATTGCAGATTTTCTGTATGATTTTAAATATATTATTTCAGATGCAATTGCAAATAATTCTATTTCTTTTGGCGACATGGATAATTGTTTGTATAATTCTTCTTTTTTTGATTTAGCAACCTTGCCCATGTTTTGTAGCTTATTTATATGTTTTTTTGCATCTACCTTCTCCCTGATGAGACCTGACCATGCCATTAGGTAGTAATCTAGATCATAAGCAGGGCCAATGTATGTATACGGCATCCATAACCATTTTTTATAGTGTTTTACAAGTTTATTTTTTAATTTAATATCGATTTGATCTAAATTACTTTTTACTTTTTCTACATTTTTTTGTTTAAATATTTTTTGAGCCTTTTTATTGTTTTGTATTAATCTAACAATTTTTAATGATTCGATTTCTTCTTTGATATCCATACTAATTCTTTCCGGAGTTGTGAGTTCACTAAAAACCTCAGCAGTGCTTAACTTCGAACTATTTCTTTTAATAATATTTTCAGTTAAATTTAAAAGTAATTTGGAAAAATCTTCACCATCAGAGTCGATAAACCAAGTTGTAGTAATGGCTGGTCCATGATGTTTATTTGTCCAATACATCCATTTTTTATAGACATTAATTAGTTTACTATCTGATATTTTTTCGAGATTTTCTTTTTCTATTTCTCTACTAGAATTAAAATATTTATTAGTATAATCCTCTGTTAACTTATGTACCATGCGTACATGTTTTGGTTTTTTTAATATAGTTTGGATTGTCGTATTAATCGTGTCACGTAATTCGTCCACAAGAAAGTATGTGGCTAGATTATGATAATTTTTTTGTAGCCAAATACCTTGAGTTAGAGTGGTTTTATTATTCATCTTTTGATGAAGGTTTATCATATCATACAAAACAGGCACACTCATATGATATGCCACTCTTTGTATTTCAATATTTTTTTTAAATATTTTCATAAATTTTTAACTAATTACTCCCTCTCCTGTTTAGAAGACCTGCCTACCGGTAGGCAGGGTGTTGGGGTGAGATATTACAAAGTAGTAATTGGTCGACTTTGGGTAATATAAAATTTATTATTTTTTATTAACCATTCTATGTCTTGAGGCTTTTTGTAGTGTTTTTCTATCTCCATACAAATTTTAGCTAACTCGATTATTTCTTTCCCGCTGAGTTTTTGCTTGTCAGCTTTAATTTTTGGTATATTCACCCATTTAACACCTTCTTTGAGACACTTAATTATTTTTTTATTTTGTTCACTTATGTTTATATCCGCGAGGCTCATGTCTGTTTTGTCTATGATATAGCTATCAGGCGTCACAGAGCCAGATACAATTGCCTCACCGAGTCCGTAACCTGCCTCTATTATCATCTGAGATCTGTCTTCAGTTACTGGATGTACTGTAAAGCAAATTCCAGATATCTCTGACTCTACCATTTCTTGAATAACTACTGCTACGCTAACGTGCGAATCAATCAATCCCTTCTCCTGGCGATAAAATATTGCACGTGGAGTAAAAAGAGACGCCCAGCATTTTTTTACATTAGTGAGTAATGTTTTTTCCGTAGTATTTAAAAAAGTATCAAGCTCCCCTGCCCATGAAGCAATTTCAGAGTCTTCGGCTGTAGCTGATGATCGTACGGCCACAAATTTTGTTTTTAGTTTCTTAAAGTCTCCTAATATATCCTTAGCGAGATCCTCTTGTATTGGTGCGTCATTAATAAAGTCATTTATCACGGCAGATGCCTTGGTAACAGAATTCACATCATCAAAATTTATTTCTTTGAGATGTTTTGTGATCTCTCCCTCTAATTCGTTCTCTTTTATAAATCGATCAAAAGCACCGGCTAGAATTACAAAACCAGGTGGCACTGGTATTTTGGCTTGAATCATTTCACCCAATGAAGCTCCTTTACCACCAGCAATATCAACATCTTTTTTGGTTATTTGAGTAAATTTTTTTATTAATTTTTTCATATTTTTATTTATAAATAGTTTGCTAATATATTTATATTCTAACTATTTTTCTTAATTTTAGCAAATTTTTTAGAAAAAAATAGCTAATGTTAAAGTATTTCAAGAATATACCTTGACAAAATATCAAAAGTATGCTATGATACTATATTAACTCGTTCTTTAAATATTAGTGGAGAAAATGCGGGAAGGCTACAAAGCTCTAATTTGATTCTATTATATGGAGTTAGATGTGAGTTTTGTAGTATGTTTTTTAACCTAAACGTAAGAAAAAAAGAAAAGGAGACAAAATGATTCAACCAAACATCCCCGAAGGAACAATCAGGGTTGTAGTTCGTGGCCGCCATGCAAAATCTGTACAGGACGGCACCAATGAGACTCGTACCCTTAAAGAAAGCGGCGTAGAGCTCTGCATGGCAGTCAGAGATGAATATCAAAAGTTGATCGATTATTTGATCGCAATTTTCGGACCCCCGGCATATGCCAGCTCTATGTGGCCTCGTTCACTTATTACGAATTTCTTAATCACCGGTTCTGAGCAGATTTCTCAGGATAGCCGACTTACTTTAAAAATTTCTGTTAAAAAAGCCCCTTCACCTAAACCGGAATTTGGTAATTATTACGACTGGGCCAAAGCTCAAAAGATGACAATTCCGGACATTCTCAAAGCGCTCGTTGCAAATCCCTCTCTTTTTGGTAATCAGCCTGTCGATGACGCATTATTTGATAACGAAGATTTTATCCAGAGTTTTTCGCCGGAAAATAATCTTGTGGTCACATTTGATCATGAGCCAGTTATCAGTTACACGGCAGCAAAATACGGCGCTTCCGAAGATGATATTGGCCTGGGCGAATGTCAGGCATTTATTTTCTATCTGAACGCTAAGCGGAAAATCATCGGGGTAGAAAAATTCGTCCCGGCTGCCACCGTTAAAGAAAAAGTTATTCCTGCCGGGCAAAAAACATCAACAACAGATGAACCCGAGTCTGATATCTTTGCCTCACCGGCAAATGCCAAACATTAGGCCTCGTTCTCCACACATTAAAATCGGAAGCTTGCTTATTCAAAAAAATCGAATAAGCAAGCTTCCACCCTTCCCTAGATTTTTTCACTAGAAGAACTCTGGGGGTAATAAAAAATCTTGAATTTAAATTCAGGATTTTTTGTTATTTAATAACTTTAGAATTTTTTAAAATATTCTTTTATATTCTCTCTGCTAACTTTTTCGCTTCCGTGACCAAGATAAAATCCTTGTATATCATTATTTTCTTCGAAAAATTTTTTAGCCAAATTTAACCTTCTTTTTGGATTTACGCTCGCTCCTTTATCAAGATTTCTTTGTGTTTCTATATCAATAGTATTAATATCAGCAAATATCATATCACCCATAAAAGCCACTTTCCCTTCGTTACTACTGTCAATAATATAAATTGTATCTTTTTTAGTATGTGCAGAATCAAAGAGTTTGAATGATATTTCTGGAATTTCTATATAATTTTCATATTCTTTTCCCTGATATTCATGACTCCCCAATAGAGAACTAGTTCCATAATGAAATATATGAGTACCTTCTGAAAACTTAGCCAAACTTTGAATATGATCTTGATGAAAATGGGTACACAATATGTGAGTAATATCTGATAAATTTAAATTATAGTCACTGAGTTGGGTTTTGTAATTATTAAAATCATTTATAAGACCGGGGTCTATAATTATACCTTTGTCCTTGTTGTCTTTTTTATAAACAATCAAACCCGTTAAAACATGTAAGCCGATTGCATTATTTAGGGTTGGGTTTTTTAGTTGTTCTAATTGCCCATATTGTAGAATATATATTTTTGGTTTCATATTTTTACAATTTTTTAATAATGCCTTTATACCCATCAACCTCTACTATATCTCCATCTTTCAATATATCTCTAGCAAACCTAGTCTGTATCACACATGGAATTCCAGCTTCTCGAGCTAGAGTTGCGGGATGCGAAGTCGCGCCATGTCCCCCATCACAAATAAGTCCCGCAGATTTTATGATAGCCGTAGAGAAGCTCGGTACTACTTGTACACTCACTATGATGTCTCCTCTCTCCACTTTGTCGCATTCATCAGGGTTCATAACTATTTTTACCCTACCTTTCGTTTTGCCGGGAGAAACTGGCATACCAGTAAGTTCTTTGAGATTTTTAGCTGGTTTATTGAAAGTGTTATATATTTTTTCACCTTCTTTTCCTACCAAGATATTCATTTTGTTACCATGAAAATGCCATACGGATGTTTTTATTCTTTTATTTATCTCTTCGCTAACATCTTTGTTCTCGATAAGTGATTCTTCGATATCTTTAGTAGTCATAAATCTGACTTGTTGGATGCTCATGAAAAGTCTTTTTCCGATTTCAGTTAATATTTTATCGAAATAATACAAAGACTCTGATACATATTTTTTTCGAAGCTCCTTAAGGTGCGCCATATCACGCATGGTATCAAAAAGCGCAATTTCATCTTTTGTTAATTTTAATTTCTTAATATATTTTTTTCTGTCTATTTCAAAATTTTCTAACTTTTTTAATTCTTTCTTATAGCTATTAAGCAAGTTTTTTGTTTTCAATAACTCACCCAATCTCTCTATAATAGACTCTAGTGTCAAAACCGGATCTTCATAATCACGTGTTACCCAGAAATATTTATCAACATGTTTGTTTATTAGTTTTTTTAGATTAGCTTGTTTTTTTATTTTGCTAATATTATTATTTATAATTAATTTTCCCCAAGTATTATTATTTGATATTTCAATTGCTAATTTCATTAGAGCTCTTTTTTCTATACCTGCTACCATAGCTGATGGTTGTTTAGTAAGCACATTCAAGATATCGGATGCTTTTTTAACATTTTTTATTTCTTTTTGAATAATTTCCAATAACTCACTCATAAAAAAATCTTCGACAACCCAAACAAAGCCATAAGTACCGTATACTAATTTGTATTTATCTTCGTATGTTTTGTAATATTCTAATAATTGCTTGTTTGTAGTTTTGTTGTTTACTTTTTTGTGAGTGTTTTTCGTAAATCTTGAAAGATCTTTTCCGTATTTATCTTGTTTTTTGATCATGTTTGCAAAAAAACTATGATCTTTTTTTATAGCCCTTGTTAAAGCTTCGCCTTTCTTCTTCATATCCTCACTATTTACAAAACCAATCATAAGTCTTTCTTTCCAAAAAAGAATAATCTCATCTAGTTTGTAACCAAAGAATTTCTCGGCCTCATTGCAAGTTGCGATCATAGACATATAATTTGGGAAAGGACTCATTCTTTGCCTGGAGGAAAGCAGTTGATATTTTTTTAGATCTATTTTTTTTGCCATACTATTTTAAATAATTATTAAATTCATTTTTAAATTGAGCAAAGCTTTCAAAAAATATTGTGTTAACACCCATTTCTTTCGCATCAACCAAATTTTCTTTTTGATCGTCTATGTATATTATTTCTTCAGGTCTTGCTTTGAATTTTTTAGTAATATATCTCATTGTTTTTTTACTAGCCTTTGGAATGCCCAATTCCCATGTATTAATTACATGAGTAAAATACTTCTTGAATCCAAATAATTTTTCAGCATCGCTAAATTGACTACGAGTATTTTTACTTAGTAGTAGAGTTGGTATATTTTTATCAATTGTATTTATAAATTTAGCTACATCATTATTCACTCCCATAAAGCCATAATGGATATCTCTAGCTTCTTTCCAGTCTATAGGTAGCTCTAATTCTTTAATAGCTAACACCCAAGCATCTTTTTGGGTTATTTTTCTAGTGGCAGCCATGTTGAAATATTTTTTATAAAGTATTTCGTAGATTTCATTCCAGTCACGATTGAATTTTTTACCCAGAGCCTCGCAAGTTTGTGGATATCCACCTTTTAGTATGACGCCATAAGCGTCAAATATTATAAATTTTATATTTATACTCTTTTTCATATATAAATTATTTTAATTTTTTGATAATTCCTTTTTCCGCATTCACCTCTATCCTATCCCCGTCTTTTAAAACTTTGGTGGCAATTTTAGTCCCAATTATACAGGGGATATTAAATTCTCTAGAAATAATAGCCGCGTGACAAAGTAGTCCCCCATCATCTATTATAATTCCTGCTGCTTTTTTGATGCCAGCTATCATGTCAGGTGAAGTCATTTCAGTGACTAAAATATCTCCTTTTTTCATTTTTTTGAAAGCATTTTGGTTTATACCTTTTAATGTTTCGGATATTTTAAATACTTTTCCTTTTACAATTCC
>Ga0307992_1002238_pt1 | contig 11105 bp, 14 predicted proteins | sample EllFjometagen133_FD_203162 | JGI IMG/M metagenome (GOLD analysis project Ga0307992, IMG submission 203162) | Marine microbial communities from Ellis Fjord, Antarctic Ocean - #133 | ecosystem: Environmental > Aquatic > Marine > Unclassified | place: Southern Ocean | collected 2014-10-08
TCCAGAATCAATGGAATTAATTAGTTTTTATAATCCTTCTAGTAGACCTATTTTAAATTTAACGCCAATATATATGAAGGTTTATAAGAACGATACTTTTGAAGTTTTACATACTTATAATGATGAGATTTTTATTAAAAGTTATGGAGTCAAAACCGGTTTAATTGTTGTATTTTGTGCCAATGTTGATGGAAAAGTAATTCCTTATGAAAAAATAAAAATTAAGAAGAATGTTGATTCTATCAAACTTCATGGACATGAAGGAATTTCAGATGAAATTAAAAATAAACTTAAAGATCCTGTTGATGTAGAAACAATTCAGCTTTTATATAAACAAGCTGAAAAGTTCAAGGATGTATTTGTTACAAAAGAAGATACAGTTAATTGGTTTTTAAAGAAACAAAGTGAAGTTGTTGATATTAATCATTTATTAAAAATTGATAATGTTTTAATTAATATTATCTAAGATGTTGACGTTAAATCGTCAAAAGGCTTATACTAGTCAAAGTCTTTGGTATGCATCTAATGGTCTTGTGGTTTGCTTGATCAGGCGTCGCGAAGATTAAAAAAGTGACATACCAAGTGATTGAAGGGATGGATATATTTATATATCCATCCCGCTATATATAATTTTTGAATGGAAACAAACATGTTATGAAAATCAACGAAAATTGTAGATTATTTTTAAACAATGTTTATTCTTATGATATCTCATCATGTCATTATAACATTTTAAAAAGTTTAAATTATGATATTTCAAATATTGAAAAAGAAGATAAGTTAAAAAGGAATATTCAAATTGGAATGTTAATGAGAGATAATCCAAAACTAACAAGTGTTATACGATCAACAACAGACTCATTAATTGACGAATATATTTTAAGAAATAAAATTTTTAAAGATGATATTTTAATTAGACAATACGATGGGTTTATGACAACTAAACCATTAAAGATAACCACAGATCAATATCTACCAATAAGTTTACAAAATATTTTTTCAGTTTTTATTATATCCATAGATAGAACTAAATTTATAGCAACAGATGGAAATAAAATTTCTATTAAAGGTGTTCCTTATAGATATGAAGAAATGGATAAGATATATAAAAAAATCTTGTTTATAAATTTTGCAAATAAACAATCTGTATTTGTTAGCTTACAAAATATAAAAGATGAAATATTAAATTCTTATAATCCAAGATTATATTGTATTCCAAATAAAGGAAATAAGTTTAATGTTTTTTTAAAACAATATGGACAATTTGAAATTTCTGATACCATAGTTAATATTTTAGACACAAATGATATCGATAAAAGACGATATTTTGATTTTTATATACAAACATTTTTTGATAGTATAACAGTTGAGTTTTTATAAGAGGAGAGAAATGAGAATACAACATTGTATAATTGTAACACCAGAAACAAGAGATGATATAATTGAATGTGATAAATATGGAATTTTGAATTTACCATATTATTCACCTCCAGCTGGTATAAATTATGATATATTTAAAAGCAATTATATAATAGATTCAAAGGATATTGATAAATATAAAGATTTTTTAGTTGAGAATTTGGAGAAAACAAAATGATAGTTAAAGCTAAATTAATACCAGAAGATGCAATAGAAAATAATATTCTTGTTTTACTTTCAAAACCACAAAATAAAATAATCCAAAATAACCCATTTGATAATTGTGATCAATTTAATTTTAGTATTAGAAATAAAAAAGATAGTTTTGGAATTTTTGAATGTGAAATAGGTAAGCAAGATATGGTTTTAGAAAAAGTTGAAAAAATGAAAGTAATTTTAATTTCTAAAGATAATGAGGAGAAAACTAAATGATAATTTTAAATATTGGCGCAGGAAAAATATCACCAATTCCATACCAAGATGGTGAAATAATAAATGATAGTGATATTTTAGTTAACTTAGATAAAAATTACTTCAATGGAACTACTCCAGATAAAATTGAAGAAATTCATAATAGTTATCATTATAGTTTAAATAGTTTAAGCGGTACTAAATCATGTACTAATTTCTATGGTGATATTCATTATTGTAATTGTGATATTTATAATTTTTTAGAAAATTATAAATATATTTTTGATAAAATTATAATGTATAGATTTTTAGAACATGTTCCTAAAGCTAAACTATTGTATTTCTTATATATTCTTTCGACTTGTATTAAAGAAGATGGTTTGGTAGATATAATAGTTCCTAACTATAAATTATTAGCAGAAAGAATTTTAAATGAAGATCCAATAAATGATCCAAATTTTGAAGCGGATGATATTATTACAACTTTTGAATTATTAAATGAGCAATATGATCCTCACACATCTGTTTGGACTAAGGATAGAGCAATTCACTTTTTTGAATTAGAAGGAAGGTTTAAAATAGTAGATGTTATTGAGAGTTTTAAATTTGATGGTAGAGATATTTATCTAAGATTTTTAGCAAGAAGAACGGATGGATAAAAATGGAACAAAAAACATTAGAATATATTTCAGAATTATTAAATTTGGAAAAAATATTAGTTACAGAAGAAAAATCTATACTTTGTTTTCCAAAAGATAAAGATGAAAACTTTTATAAAATGTTTTATGACATTCAAAATAATTTACCTCCAAATACAACTTTAAAAATAGTTGATGAAACAGAAATAGTATTAAATGAAATAGAAAAAGGAGAAACAAAAGATGACAATTCAGAACTTTCAGGAGAGAGCTCAAACAATGGGTCTGAATGATATTGGAAATGCATGTTTTCAATATGATGATATTATTGGTAGTGTAATTTATAAACATCTTCAAACAAAAGATAATATTGATGTTCCACTATATTCAGTTTTTACAAAACCTCCAGTTGATAATACAGAGTTTAAATATTCTGGTTATGTATCAGACTCTTATCAATTTGAAGGTAATGAAGTAATGAATGAAAAAATTAGACAATCTATACTTGATGTAGGAATTCCAATTTTCAGAGAATTTATTTATTTAAATCCTATTAGGACAAGAATGTCAAATGAAATATTAATTCAGCATAGTTCTAATATTCCAAAAGTCGGAGATGTTTACCCTCAGATAATTGTAAAGAATACATATGATGGTAGTGGAGCAAGAGAGTTTCTTTTCGGATTTAGTATTTTAGAAGATAATTCACGATTCTTTGGTTTTGGATTTAGAAATAAAATTGGAAAAGTTAGACAAGTTCATAATATACATTCAAGAACAACTTTTTCAACTCCAATAGGAAGTTATATAGAAATATTTTCAAATAATATTTTAGAAATAATTGATTCAAATTTTAATACAGAAGTAAATCAAGAGAATCTGTTAAATGTATTTTCTATGTTAGAAGAGATTGGAAAAAGAAGAAGAAAAGAAGTTTCCGCTATGATAGCTGATATGACAAAAGAAACAGATGGTAGAGTTAATGCTTGGAATTTGTTTTCAGCAATTACCTTTTTCTCAACTATTGAAAAGAATGTAAATATCAAATCTCTCTTAAATGATATAGCTGAAAAAGTCCTTGTAATCCCTGTTCAAATTCAACATTTGTTAGATGAGTTAAATAATAATGTATAGAATAAATATATCATATAGTACTGGTGATTCATTTAGCAACAGAGAAACAGAAAGTTTAATTGATTTATCATGGAATAATTTAGAAATAGCAAAAGAGAATTTAAAAAGAATTAAAGATCATAGTTCATGGTATAATGAAAAAGAAAGTAGTACAAGAAAATCTACAAAAGAAAAATACCCAGAGCCGGAATGTCATAAAGGTTTAAAAGAAAATTGGATGATATATTTAAAAACAGATAATAATATAGAAATTATATATTCCGCATTTTGGATTGGATATTTTGAATGTCTACATGGTGGTGATATTATTATAGAAAAAGATAAAGGTCTTAGTTTTGAGGTAATCCATGCTTAAAATAAAAAATAAGGATACTATTAGTAGAAAAGATTTAACTGAAGATCAAATGAAGATCAAATGAAAATAATGTTAACAGTTGCATTATTACAAATTAAAGGTTTACCAACAACAAAGGATAATGTAATAAGTAAATTTAGAGCAAATAGTATTGAAGATTTAAAAAAAGAATTTGATGAATTTAGAACAAAATATGGAAGAAAAGGAATTGATCAGATTCTTTCAAGATCTATAACAGATAAAACACATTAAAAAAGGATATAACAAATGACATGTATTGTAGGACTTTTAAGCGGAGGAGATGTTTTCATCGGTGGAGATTCGGCAGGAGTAGCTGGATTAAATATTGCAGAACGGAAAGACGAGAAGGTCTTTAAAAATGGTGAATTTGTCTTTGGGTTTACATCATCATTTCGTATGGGACAATTGTTAAGATATGCCTTTACTCCACCACCGTATTATACTGATGTTAATCTGTATAAATACATGGTAACTGATTTTGTGGATGGTGTAAGAAAATGCCTCAAAGAGGGTGGTTATGCAATAAAAAATAAGGAAGAGGAATTAGGAGGAACATTCTTGGTCGGTTTCAGAGGTCATCTTTTTATGATCGAAGACAACTATCAGGTAGCAGAGCATCTTTATCCATATTTTTCAGTAGGGTGCGGGGAATCATACGCAAAGGGATGTTTGTATGCAATTTGTGATAATGAAATACTACCCGAGGAAAAAATAACAATAGCATTGGAAGCAGCTGAGAAGTTTAGCGCCGGAGTTACAAGACCATTTCATATTGTTAAAACGGAGAAAATTAATGGATAGATCAAATTATGATCGCCAATTAACAAAGTGGTCGAAAAATCACTATTGGGACAGTCTTGAACCTGAAATAGTTGTATCACCGTTTCCATTACATGACATAAAAAATTAATATCCAGCGTAAATGAAGGTTTGGGTTTCTTAATAGCTCAAACCTTCATTTTTCCGGAAAAATTTTTTTTGTTTCTTTTTTTGTTAGAACAAATTATAAAATACAATTGTTAAAGGTGTAACAAAATGAATACTATTATAGATAATTATTTAATTAGGATATTAGAACAAGAATCTAAAGAGAAAAATTTTACACCAGAAGAAGCTAAAAAAGTTGGAGATGAAATTGGTGTAGATTGGACTAAACATAGTTTAGAAAATTTTGTAATTGGTCTCAATATTGAAAGGGAGCATGGGAATAAAGATCTTCAAACAAATGTTACAAATGATGATCCAATAATTACAGGAAAAATTGCATATGCTCACATGAAGGAAGTTCCAGGAACAGGAATAGGAAAAGGTAATGACTATTACGCTCTTCTAAAAAAATATGTAGAAAATGATTAAGGATATAATTTAAATGCCAGAAACTAAAAGGGTATACACACCAACTAGAAGTTATGATATACAATTAAAAATTAAAGATCTAGACTATACAAATGATTTAAGATCTGTACGAATAATTTCAAGCATAAACGGGGCGTACCAAATTGTAGCTATTTCATTATCATTAGATCCAAATGATTTAATTCTTGAAGATGTTGTAGGAAAAGAACCTATAAAATTAGCAATTAGACTATTAGGAAAACAAGGTGAAAATATTCCATTAGAAGATGTTCAAATGGAATTATTACATATTAAAACTAGTTCAATGAATCAAACAAAACCAAAAATTTCAGAAGGTATTAGTAAAGATAGAAGTTTAGTTAAATTTATTACTGTATGTAGAAACCCATTTAAAACAATGACATCTATTGTTAATGATGTATTTTTAGAAAAAACACCTAAACAAGTAATCCAAGATATTGTTTCTAAAGCAGGAGCAGAATTAATATATGATTCAGATGGAGAAAATTCTAAAGTAATAGACCAAATTGTTTTACCACCAACAACGTTATATAATTCCATTAGATATTTAGATAATTATTTTGGACTTTTTGAAGGAGTTTCAAACTTAGGATTTTGTCAATATGATAATATAGTTTATATTCAAAATTTAACAAAAAGAATGAATAAGAATCAAGTATTTACAATATATCAATTAGCTTTTGATAGTGAAAATAATGAAGATATTATCACCAAAAAATGTAATGATGGTAGATCTTTTTATACATACGGAGCATTAAAAAATCAATATTCTAACAATACTAAATTTGCAGTAATAGGTAAAAAAATTAATTATGTTGTTAAACCAAAAGATATGTTATATAGAATAATAGAACAAGAATTAAATGATGTTTGTCTTAAATATGGAGCAATTGCAAAAAATCCAGAAATATTAAATGATTCAAACTTAAATGATAGAGAAGTTTATAATATTAATTATAGTGGTAATGATGATTCTGATGTATTTGCAAATGTTAGAGTAGCAAGAAATATTATAGGAATGTCAAATGTACAAATAGCTTTAGAAAAAAGCTTACCAATTATGAGTTTAATCAAAGTAGGTGAACCAGTTAAATTAAAATGCGGATCTGTTGAATATGTTCCATTAGCTGGAAAATATATCTTAAAGTCAAGTGATATATCGTTTACAAGAAATGCTGCTGATTGGTTTAGTGCATGTGTTATAAATCTTGAAAGAACAAATCAATATCAGTAAAGGAAATAAATATGAAACAAGAAACAAAAGATATTCTTGAATGGCAAGTTGAAGAATACATAAGATGTAAGAATGATTTTGAGCATTTTGCAAAAAATTATATATACCTGGAATTAACTGGCGGCGATGTTCTATATACACCTTATCAAAAACAACTCGAGTTTATAAATTTAGTTCAAAAAGAAAAACATGTTATAGTCCTAAAAACGCGTCAAACAGGGATATCTACAACCACACAAGCTTATTGTGCATGGTTATTAAACTTTTTTGACAATGCTATTATAGGAGTTGTATCAAAGGATGGACAAGAATCCACATCTTTTTCTAGATGTATAAGAAGCATGATAGAAAAACTTCCTATTTGGTTGGTTCCAAAAAAAGGAAGGGAAAGTTGGTGTTTCGATAAAAGATCTGAACAAAGTTTTATTTTATCAAATGGATCTAAATTATTTGTTGCTCCTGTAAATCCTATTGCTCCAGAGAAAACATTGAGAGGTAAACCCGTAACATTTTTAGTGATTGATGAAGCTTCATGGATTGCCAAAATAGATCGTGCGTGGACAGCTATTGTTCCTGGTCTTAGTACAGCTCAACGTCAAGCTAGAGTTTCTGGTGTTCCATATGGAACTTTAATAATTTCGACTCCAAATAAAACAATGGGAACTGGAGCTTGGTATTATTCTAGATATAGTAAAGCAATAAATAAAGAAGGAATATTTAAACCATGTGTTGTTTATTGGAAAGATATTCCAGAATTAGCAAATGATCCATTATGGTATAAACAACAATGTGAAATGTTTGACAATGATCAAAGACAAATTGAGCAGGAACTTGAGTTAAAATTCTTACCTTCTAGCGGTTCTTTCTTTGATGCACAAACTTGTTTAAAATTACAAGAAGGTAGTATAGAACCAATTGAAACATTTAAATTATTTAATGGAGAAATGTGGAAATTTCAAGAACCAATTCCTGGAAAACATTATATAACTGGTGTTGATACTGCGCCAGAATTTGGATCAGATAAATCTGCTATTACAATATGGGATTATGAAACATTAGATCAAGTTTGGGAATATCAATCAAAGAGTCAGGTTAGGGATTTTATAAAAGTAGTTAAATATGCAGCAGCTCTTTATCCTGGTACGATTGTAATTGAAAATAATTCATATGGAAACCAAGTTATGGAAGAGGTTAATAATAGTGACTTTTCTGTAATGATGTATAAAGAAAAAAGAGGAGAAAATAAAAAAGCTCCTGGTCTTTCAACTAATGCAAAAACAAGACCATTGATGATAGATGCATTATATTCTTATATAACACAATATCCAGAAATGGTTAAGTCAAAAAGATTAGCATTAGAATTAATTGGATTGGTAGATAAAAATGGAAGAGTGGAAGCAGATTCTGGAGTAAATGATGACTTAGCATTAACTTTATCATTCTGTATGTATATTAGAAAATATGATCCTCCCCTATTTATCGAAAATAACACAACTGCTCAAAATGCTTTTATGGATATTTTAGATATGAATAATTCTGATACTAGTCATGAATTATTAGATAATGCTAGTATTATGAAACATGTAAAAGAAAACGTATTTGATTATGAAGATGCTATGATAAATACATTAGAATTTTTTAAGAGATAAAAATTCAAGAATTAATAGAGGATAATAAATGTCTAACTTAAAAGAATTATTTGCTTTACCAATTGGATTACATAAAGTAGCCATGTGTGATAACATACCATTATATGGATCTCAAACTTTAAATGATAAATTTATTCAATCAATTAATAATAGTAAAAGAGGAAAGCTAGTTTCAAAAAGAGTGGAAGATTTAGTAAAAGATGAAGTTATTATTCCTTGTTTTGCAGATAAGGGAATGTTATCATATTTTAGAAGAAAGATATCTAAAGATACAAGCGGAGGATTATTAAGAGTAGTTAGATTTTTAATAGGTGATGATACAGAACATCCATTAGATTATATTTTAGCATATTATGACTATACTGAACATAAAATTATATTTTTAATTAGTAATCATTTAGATGAAAAGTATTCTACTACAGCATCTGATATTTCAATAGCTATTTCTTTAACACATGAAATGATGCATATGTATTCACACCTAAAACCAAACAAATTTATATCTTTATTTAAAAATGAGTTAAACTCATATTATTCTAATTATTTTAAAGAAATTTTTAAACTTAAAGATGATAAAATGGTTAAAAATGTTATTGAAGACATTTATAAATATCTTTTCTTTAATATTGAGTCTACAACAAAAACTAATGTTTCACTTAAAAAATTATTTGATAAATTAGTAAAATTAATACCTTTTTCTAAATTAAGTAAAGATGAATTTGAAAATGTTCTTTCAAGTTATCTTATGTTAGTTCGTTTATTATTAACCAATAATATTAAAATGCTTATGAGTTATGGTAAAAAATATAAACATCTGATTAATCCTTTATATAGTTCATATAAAAAATCTTTTGGTAAAGTTCCAGTTAAAGGATGTATCCAAGAAATTATTGCACCAAGTGAAGTAATTTGTGGTTGTACTGATATAAAAATAGATTCAAAAATTAAAAGTGCTTTAGAGTCAATCTAAGGAGTTTAAATAATGGCAAAAGATTATAGTGATGACACAAAAAAATATGGAAAGACTTTTGAGAATGATCCGGAATTTAATGATATATTATCAAATACTTCAATAGAAGATAAAGTAAAAATTACACAGGTTCATAAAAATATTAATTCACTAGCTGGACAACTAGAAAAATCACAACAAGGTTTCCAAAAAGAGATGAAAAGTATAACTAGTTTTATTTCATCTACAACAAAGAGTCAACAAAAATTATCTGAACGAATTAATATGAAAGAGTTAAGTTCTTCAAAAGAAATAAAAAGTATTGAAAAATCAGCACAACAAATTCTTGGAAAACTTGGATATACAATTGATGTAATTGGAAGAGGTTCAAAAAGAATATTAACAAATACTGCAATTGCAACCAAAGAGACAATGAGTCAATATGGTCAAGCTCTTAAAGAAGATTTTAATATAAATAAAGGAAATTTATTGGCTGCAAGTTTAGCAAAAGCTAGTCCGCTGTTTGGATATTTTGCTGGAAAGTTTATGGAAACAGATATATTCCAAAAAGCAAGTAATGCTATTAAAGAAAAATTCACTGAATCAATAACTTTTGTTGGAAATAAAATTAAAGATTTATGGGGAACATCCATAGATAAATTTAAAAATGTTTATTCAAGATTGCCAGAAATAATGGAAAGAATGTCAATCGTTATAAAAAACTTACCTAATCAATTACTTAAGTTTATGGATTTTCTAAATACTTTACCTAAAAAATTTTATAATGTTTTAGATAAAGGTATAAAGTTTATTGGTAGTTTACCTGAAAAATTATTTAAAACATTAGATACAATCTTTGATAAAACTATTGAGTTTGGTGTATTCTTTTCAAAATTACCATTTAAAGCTTTCTCTTTAGCTGTTAAAAGTGTAGCTGCAATAGCTGGTTTTTTAAGTAAAGTTTCTGGAAAAACAATTGTTGGCGCATTTAGAACAATCTTTGAAACCACTAAATTCTTAGCCAAGTTACCATTTAAAGGAATTGGAATTGCTCTAACTAGTATTTGGGAAGCAACAAAATTTATGGCAAAGATACCATTTAAATTAATGGGTGCTGGAATAAGAGGAGTGTATGAATTTAGTAGATTTTTAATTAAATTACCTTTTAAAGCAGTAGCTGGTATATTTAAAGCTGCTGTAGGAACTCTAGACTTTTTAATTAAATTACCTTTTAAAGCAATTGGTGCTGCATTTGGATCTATTTTAAAAGTTTCAAAGTTTTTAATATCTCTTCCATTTAAAGCAATAAGTTCTGCATTTAAAATGACTGTGTCTATTATAAAAGCTCCATTTAAATTATTAGGAGGCGCATTTAGTGCATTAAGAAGTGGTTTTACTTCTGCTAAAAAAGGAAGTGAAAAAGAAATTGGATTTGGTAGTTCTGGAACTTCTAGAACTGAAATAAGAAACCATCCAAATGAATCTCCTTATACCCAAGCAAATATTGCAAAAACACAATCAGGGACAGGTATAGCAACAGAAGCAACAATTACAGATAGATCTGCAGCAAAGGTAGCGTCAGATGTATCATCAGGGGTTTCAGAAGGGTTAAAACCTACGATAACTAAATTAGATAAATTAATTACTATTCTTAAATGGTCGGCAGTTATAAAAGCTGGACATATTGTTTGGAAGTATTGGAAAAGTTATAAAACATCTAAAAATAAAGATCCACAAGTTAGATTATCAGAAGACCTTTCTTCATTTTATATAATGTCAATGAAGAAATATGATGAATTAATTGCAAGTATAAAAGGATTGCCAGAAACAATTTCTGGAATAGCTCCAGCTAAAATAAAGGAAGGTGTTAAAAGTAGTTTAGATAAAGCAAAAGAAAAAGTTATAACAGCTCCAGCTA
>Ga0307992_1002239_pt1 | contig 11100 bp, 13 predicted proteins | sample EllFjometagen133_FD_203162 | JGI IMG/M metagenome (GOLD analysis project Ga0307992, IMG submission 203162) | Marine microbial communities from Ellis Fjord, Antarctic Ocean - #133 | ecosystem: Environmental > Aquatic > Marine > Unclassified | place: Southern Ocean | collected 2014-10-08
TTTGATGGAAAATAAGCAATTTAATTTAGATAGATTCGGCGAATCGCTGGATGAATTTAAAGATTTAGCTAATTCTGATACTTTGCCTAAGTGGGGTGAATCATGGCAACCACGTTCTGTTATTTTTTCTAATATCGCCGGCAATCCAACTTCTCGTATAGTGAACATGAGAGCAAGTGTATCAGTAGTGTCAGAGGCGCCAGGAGAAGCTACACTTGGGGATGTTTTTTATAAAATAGACATTAATGGTGAAGGAGAGGTTGATGAGATTCTTAATTCCGAGCAAGCTCAAAAAATTTTAAATAACGAATAAAAAAAATTCAGAGGTAAAAAAGTTCAAAGATCGAACCTCTGAATTTTTATATTATACAAAAAGAGTAAGCCGAGGTAGAATTTTTTACCTCGGCATGAGAAATAAATAGTTAGCGTTGAAAGCACCTTGGTTTCACCTGATTCAGCCTGTCTTCTGTTTCTGAGATTTCTTCTTCAATTTTTTGTAATCTCAACATTTTTTGAACTTGAACTAAGTTCAATTTTGAAATGGCTTCTTCCCAGAGCGGTTTGTTCCCGCACCCGCAGTATTGATTCCATTTGGTGCGTGCTGCTGGTGTGTCTCCGTATGCGATCTTGAAGACCATCTCCCATACTAGACGATTCACCTTATAACCATGTGCAGTTACGACCCCCCTGAGTTCTTTTTGGGCTTCGGAGAGTTCTTTAATCTTCTGTGTGTTTTCAGTAATTCTGTCGGAATTTTGGTCAACGAGAGTCTGGTTGTTTTTGATCTTTTCAGAATTTTTCTGAATTGATTTTAAACTACTCTCAATGACTACCGCATTAGCGCTTATCAGGTTGGTATTTTTGCTAACTAATTCAGTGTTAGCATCAACCAAAGTAGCATTGACCCGAATTGCTGATTCGTTTTTTGTGACCTCTTCCTTTAAGTCACTTAAATCAGCTATCTGGGCATGATTCTTCCTTGTTCCAACGTAAGAAAGGATCAGAAAAACGATGATGGCCACAAATATGACCAAGCCAACAATCTTAAGTGCTTTTTTCATTTCAGCACCTCCTTCGTTTAATTTTTAATGATATTGATATTATTGCATATTTTACTGAATTTGTCAACCCCCACACCAAACGAGGATAATGCTGCGCATTTTTTAAAATCCATCCTCGTTATGGTGTGGGGGTCAAGAGCTATTTTGCCCTTTTTAGTTATCCACAGATTAGATATTGCTAAATAAAATGGTTATGCTAAGATACTCCACGGTGCTTATTTTAGAACTTCGGTTCTTGTGGCTGACGAAGAGTTCGCTCTTCAGATGCTAGGTAAGCACCATTTTTTATTGTGTCGTTTTATTGTTGTATTATTGTTGTATTATTCATATATTTTTGTTAAAATATTTTTGGAGACTTAGTCTCCAAAAATATAATATATGAGAAAAATAAAATTTATCAACGGGGAATACTATCATATCTATAATCGTGGAGTAGATAAGCGTACAACTTTTGAGTGTCACGAAGATTTAGATAGATTTTTTCTTAGCATGAAAGAATTATTTGGAGAAGAAATAGATATTTGTTGGTAAAAATTATATTCATAAAGCGGTGTATCTAAAAAAGCGGGATAATCTCTCGCTTTTTGGTTTGTTCAAGAATTGAAACGTGGTATAATTAAAGTGGTATGGTTGATTTGACGGCTTTAAATATATACATAGATGGGTCTTGTTATCCTTCTCCAAGGAGGGGAGGAATAGGGGTTAGATTCAAATTTCCGCTTTCCTTAATAGACGAGATAACAAACAAAAACGATATTAAGGATTTTAAATTCAGAGGACAAAAAGGGATGGATAATCAAAAAGCAGAATTACAAGCTTGTATTACTGCGCTAGACAAAGTGTTAGAATCAAAGGAACCAGAATTAAAAAGAATTCCAATGATAATTATACACACCGATTCGATGTATGTAGTAGATTGTTATAAAAAAGCAATGTTTGAATGGCCTAATGCTCAATGGAAGAGAAGATGTGGTAGCCCAGTTTTAAATGCGGAATTATGGAAAAAGCTTAGAAATAATATAAAAAAGGTTGAATCAAGGGTTAATATAAAATATGTAAGAGGGCATTCAGAAGATAAAGACAACAGAGCAGTTGATGTAATGGCAAAATTGTCCGCCAATAATCCTCAGAAAAAAAACGAGAATCGCGCTAACGTTAGAAGAAAATATTTTGGGAAAAAAGGTCAGCAAGGATCCGTAAGAATGTGTGGACAAAGAATATCAATTTGGATTAATTTTAGTGAGTACTTATCAACCCAAAAAGTTTGGAGATACAAATATGAGGTTATTTCTCCCAAAAGTAAATTTTATAAGCGCAGTGGGTCAATTTTTTATAATAAATATTTAAGATTAGGTCATGGATATTTGGTAAGTTTTAATAAAAATGATGATGATCCTAGAATAGTAAATGATTTTAAGGAAATAAAAAAAATAATTTACAAAAATTATCAACCAGACTCTACAAATAACTAACAGAAAACATAATAAAGAAGGTATAGCATGAATATTAAAATAAAAAAAAACAATAATTATTCTAAGCTTGTTAATTTTAAAATTAATAAAGATGAAATCATACACAGGTGGTTTAACATAAAAGAGGGCTATTCAAAAGAATTAATATTAAACTTAATTAATGAATTTAATATACAAAAGGGTTATATTGTAGATTTTTTTAATGGTTCTGGTACAACTTGTTTGGTTGCAAAAGAAAAAGGATATAAATATTTTGGTTTCGAGATTAATCCATTCCTTTATTTATTGTCTAGGGTTAAATTAGCAGATTATTCTGAGAGAGACATAAAAGAAATTAAAAAAAATAAAGAGAATATTTTTAAAAAATATAAAAGAATAAAAATTATAGACTCCGTTAATCTTTCTATTTTAGAGAAAGTCTTTAAAGGTAACTTGGAAAATATTTTAAAAATTAGAACACTTATTTTCAAAATAGATGATAAGAAAATAAGAGATTTTTTCATTATAGCAATGCTTTCCGTGATAGATGATGTGGGTTTTGCTAAAAAAGATGGAAATGGATTAAAGTATCCAAAAAATAAAATAATATCTAATTTTTTGACCACTTTTTCTAAAAAAATTGATTTAATGTTATTAGATATTAAAAATTTTAAATACAAAAACAAAAAAGGATTTGGTATTATAAATTGTGATAGTAGAGATATTCCTAAAAAATATATAGATAAAATAAAGAAGAAAACATCTTTAATCGTTTTTTCCCCTCCCTACGCAAATTGTTTTGATTATACAGAAGTGTATAAGTTAGAGTTATGGCTAGGAGGATTTGTAAAAAAATATGAAGAACTCAAAAATATTAGAAATAATAGTTTGTCTTCTCACTTAAATAAAAATTTAGACTCATATAAATCTTATTCTTTTATTAAAAAAGATTTAAAAATTTTGCAAAATAAAAAATTGTGGAGCAAAAAAATTATACAAATGTTAAATGGATATTTTTATGATATGGAAAGAATATTAAATTATTCATATAATATTTTAACCACAGGTGGTTATTGTATTATAGTTGTGGGGAATTCAGCGTATTCTGGTCATATAATAAAAACGGATGTAATTTTATCAAAGATTGCGACAAATATAGGATTTTCATCATCAGAAATCAATATTGCAAGAAAGTTAAGAGCGAGCTCTCAACAAGCAAAACTTTTTAAGGGTAATAATGCTTTACGAGAGAGTGTTATAATTTTAAAAAAATAAGCTTATGAAAGGATTGAAGTTAAATAATATTTATCGCATTGATTGCATAGAAGGGATAAAAAATATTCCAAATAATAATATAGATATAATTATTACCTCTCCTCCTTATAATTTAGGGAACAATCATCATACGGGCGTCAAAAAACATAAGCCCTATAATGATTATATGCCAGAAAAAAAATACCAAAAATGGCAAAAAGACGTTTTAAATGAGTGTTTTCGGGTACTAAGAAAAGGAGGATCTATGTTTTATAATCATAAAAATAGAATTAGAAATGGTTTACAAATTGCCCCTTATGAGTGGATTACTGAAAGTCAATTTTTAGTTAAACAAGAAATTGTTTGGATAAATAGAAGCCAAAATTTTGACAAAATGAGATTTTATCCATGGACAGAAAGAGTTTATTGGTTGGTAAAAGATAAAAGTACTAAACTTAATAATTTAATAAATCATCATGATGTTTTTGATTGGAAAGAATGGAGACCCGTTGGGACTAGAGGTAGTCACACAAGAGCTTTTCCTGAAATAATGGTAGAAAATATTTTATCATGTTTTCCAAAATCAAAAATAGTTTTAGATCCTTTTGCTGGGAGTGGCACTACTTTGGTTGTAGCTAAGAAAATGAAAAAAAAATTTATTGGATTTGAAAATAATAAAAAATATTATAACTTAGCAAAAAATAGAATAAATTATGGAAAGGAAAACAAAAAATAAAATAGATTTTTTTTATCAAATTTTAAGTGATATGAAAAACAACATAGATACTCTTGTAAAGGATTTGCACAAAAATCAAAATGATTTAGAATCATTTGCTAAATCACTACCAACCGTTTTAAAATCTAAATATCCTGACTTAAAAAAACTTGGGATTTTGGAAAAAACAGATAAATGGAAAATAACAGAACTAGGCAAAGAATTGTTGCAAATATATGAAGAAAAAGACAATGAAAAGTACAAAGAATTAATTGCTAGTATTATTGGGACCTACAATTATGTAGGATTTAGACCCTATGCCGTGTTGGTCAAATTTTTATATTTAAAGTACGGAGTGAACAAGCCATTGCAAAGGGACGAAATAGTAAAATATTTTTCTTTGCCAATTAGTGAAGCAATATATTTTATGAATACCCAGAAAAAACCTCCTTTTCATAAAATTTCGAGAGAGAGGCTTGTTGAGGCACCAAGACCTTATTCTTATACAATAAATCATCTTAAAAACGCAGGTTTAGTTATAAAAGAAAATAATGAATTTATGTTATCGGAGAATGTAGAGGATTTTATTAATTTATTTTTTTCTGAGATTGATTTAAGGGCACCTAAGTCTAAAATCATAGCCAAACGCACGACATATAGAGTTGTAAGCAGGGGAGCTGATCAAGTAAATTTCAGAGAAGAATTATTAGAAATTTATAATCAGAGATGTGCATTAACACATAAAATATTTAAAATCAATGATAATAATTTACTTGAAGCTGCTCATATAATACCAGTATCTCACGGAGGATCGTACGAATCAACTAACGGAATATTAATGACGCCCAATTTGCACAAAGCTTTCGACTGTGGTGGAATTACTTTTGATGATCAATATAATATAATTGTACATAAAAATGTGTATGAAGAAAATTATTTACCAAAAATGAAAAAAATAAATTATTTACCAAAAATGAATCATCCATCTTTAATGTCAATAAGATATCATAGAAAATATATTTTTGGTTTTGGAGTATTGAATTCTAGAAACAGTGAAAAAGTTGAGTTGCAAAGATAACAAAAATTATAAAGTTCTAATGATTGAGAATTAGAATAAATATAATATTGCCACTTTTCATGAGCAATCAAAATGACGAACAAAATCGAATCACATTATCAATAGCTTTTATTGTAATTTATTTAACAATAATGTTTGGTTTTTTTAAAGATATAATAAAACCACCCACAATAGAGCTGAATCTTTTTAATGACATTGTCTTTATTTTTTTTCTTACTTTCGGTTCTTTAATAATTTTATCATTTTTTTTATATCTAACCTTTACAGCTCTTGATTTAGATTTTAAAAAAAAGAAAACAATAATGATTGAACAAGATATTAGTAGAAAAAAAATCAACAAAATAAGAAAATTTTTATTTTATGCTGGGGTTCGACTTATCTTCGTTTCATTTTTATTTCCATTTTGCTACTTAGTCGCTATATTTACACAGAAATATAACTTTATAATATCTATACTATTTACTTTAATTTGTTTTTCTTTAATTTCTGTTTGTTTTTCTATAATATTTAGAGAACCAAAAAATAAAAATAATCATAAAATTTAATTAAACATATATTTTAATGTCTAAGCACAGAAAAGCATTGGGTGATGTAACCAAAAAGCTTTCAGACGAAGAAGTCAGAAAAATTAGAGATATACAGGACCAATTAGCTGACATAATTTTTGATCAATGGACGGAAGATAGAATGCCTAATAAAATACATAAAAAATAATTTATGAAAAAATCTCAATTTGAAGTCAATATACCAAAACCTCCTTATATGGGAGAAGGAGGAGAATGGAAATTATTTGTCACAAAAAAAATAAACATACTTTTGGGCAAAAATGGTAGTGGCAAGAGCGCATTGTTTCGTAGTCTTTCAAAGAATAGTTCTAAAAATTATTCTTGTCTTCTTGTAAGCCCCGAAAGGGGAGGATATTTAGAAACCAACGCAAATATTCGTAATCAAATGGAACAAGATCCCAATTGGGATGTTTCTACCAGATGGACCAATAACCAAGTTCCTGATTTTAAGCATAGATCCGCAACTAAATGGCAAAGTTTTTGTGGCTCTATTTTAGCTGACGCAATAAGCAAAAAAAACGAGGGTGTTATTAAAGAAATAAAAAGTTCATTAAAAATATTAAACAAATTATTACCTAATGTATCTATTGATATGGACAAGAATCAACGTCTTCAGTTTTTCAATAAATATAGCAATAAACCGATTAAACCCAATCAGCTTAGTAGTGGAGAAGGTGAGGCGATAACATTGGCCATAGAATGTATAGACTTCGCGTATACCACTGAAAGTCAAGACACGCAATTTTTACTTTTGTTAGATGAACCCGATCTTCATCTGCACCCTGATTTACAAAAAAATATTATAAATTTTTTATTCACATTAAGTAATAAAAATAAAAATTTATTTATTATTATAGCTACTCACAGTTTAGCCTCGTTAACATATAGTTTAGGCGGAAATAAGAAAATAGGTATTCATTGGATGACAAATAAAAATAATGAAATTGAGTTTGTAGAGTCCAACACCAAAATGTTAGATTTTATTAATAAGATAGGGGATTATTTTTTAAATGAGTCAATTTTACTCATAGAAGGAGAAGAGGATAAACAAATATGGGCCAAGGCCATAAGTTCATCTAACCAAAAGATAAAAATTCGTCCCGTTGATTGCGGCGGAAAACCCCAACTTAAAACATATGAGGGAATTCTAAATACGATTTTTGCATCTATGCATTACCCGTCAAAGGAATTTTTAGCTTTTTCTTTACGAGACAGAGACGATTCGACAGATGCTCCTCCAGATAAAATTTTTATAAAGAGGTTTATTTTGAATTGCTCAGAGATAGAAAATTGTTTTTTGTCAGATGAAGTTCTTTCTTTGTGTAAAACGTCTTGGGCTGAGCTTAAAGAAAAAATTAAAATGTGGCTTGAAGCCTCAAATAAAAGCCATCAAGCTTATAATATTTTAAATACGTTAATAGCAGATAAAAATGATAGTAGGATGAATTGTGACATAAAAGATGCTATGGGAGTACTAAGGGGATTAGTAAACAATAATAATCCGCCATGGAAAGATAAGGTAGGACAGGCCATCGGTCAATTAGCTTTAGGAAGAAACAAAAGTTCAAAAAATAGCTTGATGCATTTTTTGGGTGACGATTTGGTAAAAATAATAATTAAAAATGAAAGGTAAAACAATTTTCTATTCGTTCTCAGAATGATCACCCTGCAACAAGCAATAATTCTTCCACCTGTTTCCCTATAATCTCAGGATATTTAATAGAATCAACCCATTTAAAAGTTATGAAATCATCCCATAACGGGAACATGTAAAATCGCCAATTAAGTGATTTTTTGGTAGAGTAAAACAATGAATACAGATAACTTATTAAAAAATAAACGGAACTGGATTATTGGTGGAATTGTTTTATTGGTGATTATTATCACGATTGCTGGTGGATGTGAAGAAAAATCTGGGTCTACGACTACTCAACCACAAGTTTTTCAAGAAGAAAAAGTGAAAATTTTGGTTCCAGTGAAACAACTGATTAATAAAACTCCAACAGAGATTAAATCTATAACTGGACAAAAATTAGAAGTTTACGGTAAGAAACCCTCAGGAAAGCTTATGGAGGCTGGGTTCAAAATAGAAGATGTAGATGTCTGGATGGTTTATTCTTTGTTAGAAACCAAAAAAGTGAAACATAACGGCATCATTCTTTTTGAAATATATTTCAATAACCTTAAGAATGAAAATGAAGCTTGGCAGACTATAGGTTTTGCTCCTCCTCCGGAAAATAAAGCCGTTGAAAGTACTATGTTGCAACAAGGGGGAATAGAAGGGAAAAGGCTTGTCTGGATAAAAATTTCTGAGATTAACCCATTCGACACCGTAAAAGCTGATTATATTGGAGATAAAATAAGTGAACTTTCTTTCTATTATTTAACCGAAGAAGAGGAAGCGTTATTGTATGAATTTTAATCAATCAACAAATTAAAATAGTTAGCGATGTGTCAATTTCGTTGGCACGAGAAATTGAAAAAATTGAGCAGGCAGAACATATGAAGATAAAAACAACAGTATTTATTCCTCAGCAAACATCAAAAGAAATATTTCCACTAATTTTATCTTCTGGGACAGATATATTGCAAAAAGCAGATAAGTTAAAGAAATATAATTTGTCCCTGAGAGAAGTTTTTGGATTATGTATTCTTTCTACCTTTAGGAGCATTTTGGAGCCAAAAGAAAACTGGGTTTTTTCAACTGAGCCACAAATATCTGATGACGGCGCAGTAGCAACTCTTGGCGATCATAACAGGATAACATATTATGAAAGCGTAGAGCAGGTCTATCTCCCCGGTCATTTCTTGAAAAGAAACCTTAATCAAAGCATGAATGACTATATGCTTGGCCATATTTTTAGGACAAAAAATAAAGGGTCAGAATATCAAAAAAACAAGAGTTTGTTAATTTTAGGCGATATTAAATCAGAAAACTCTAGCGATTGTTTTGAATGGCAAGATTTTGTAAAAAAGTTTTTTACTAAACATACTTTTCTGCATTTATATTTTTTATCTTTGGTAGGACGTATTTCTGAGTATAACGAATATTATCTATTATCATTTACTAACCAAAAACATCGGCAAAAATTAAATGGTGAATTTAAATTCAAAGTAAAGGGCGACGGGATTTTTGATTTTGAATGTCTTCAAAGAATAAATCTTTTAAAAAATAGTAAATAACGGCGTGCCAACGAAGTTGGCACGAAAAATTACAGCAGTGGAAAAGTGAGAGCGGGGTATAAAAAAGGTGTCAGAAACCTTTTATTTTAAATCAGGAATATAAATATACTCATTCTGCTGCTGAAATATAGTTCTAACGTCGTCCACGATACGGAGCCACATGGGACATAGGCCGGGCATAAAATCCCTATTTTTCCTTTTTTTCGCCCTAATATCGTTGCCATAGCAACAAAATGAGAAAAGTGCTATAATTTTATAGCAAAAAATAAAAAGAAATTTTTAGCTATGCATTTTTGTAATTTAGTGACTAAAATTAAGAATAATAGAAAAATCTTACTTAATTTATTTTTGATATTTTTGATTTATGAATTTGTAATTTATTTGTTAACCTTTTTGACGAACTATCACGATTTACGAGCGCCTTTAGGAAATTTTTCTTTGATTGCCTCTTTGATTCGTTGGGACTCGTTTCATTATTTAGAAATTATAGGCAATGGATATACTTATCCTCACATGGCCTTTTTCCCTCTTTATCCTTTGTTAGTAAAATTTCTTAATTTATTTATTGGTAATATTATTTTATCAGCTGTAATAATTTCATGGGTTTCTTTATTTTTAGCTATATTTTTTCTTTTTAAACTAATTGTTCTTAAATTCAAAGACAAAAATATTGCTTACTTAAGCATTATTTTTTTATTGATTTTTCCTTTTGCTATATTTTACTCAACTATTTATACAGAGGCATTATTTTTGTTTCTTACTGTAGCCGCGTTTTATTTTTTAGAAAAAAGGAATTGGCTGTTGGTGGGTTTATTCGCTTGTTTGGCTAGCGCAACTAGGATATTTGGAATTTTGTTGTTTGTTGTTTTTTTGTTGGTTTATTTATCCGATAAAAAATTTAATCTAAAAAAAATTGATAAAAAGCTATTATTTATATTATTGGCTCCATTAGGATTAGTTTTTTATATGGTTTTCCTGCAAATTAAGTTTGGAGACCCTTTTATTTTTTTAAAAGCTCAGAAAGAATGGGCAAGTTGGGGAGCGTTTACTGTGCCTTGGCAAACTCTGTCTCGACAATTTCGGCTTCTTTTTGATTTTAATCTTTTAAAGAATATTTCTGTTTCTGGTTATTTTTCTCATTTTAGAGATTTTTTCTTCTAGCCAATTTTTTTCATTTGTTCAATTTTTGTTACAAAATTAATGGGTTGGCATTACGCGCTTTATAATTTTTTAACTTTATTGGCAATTAGTTTTAAGTTTCCAATGATGAGCGGCAATAGATATTTAATGGTTTTATTCCCCGTTTATATTCTGTTGGCAGTTTGGAGCAAAAATCAGGTAGTGCGATTTTTCATTTTTTTCTTTTTCGCTTGCCTATTTTTCTTTTATACAACCATATTTATTAAAGGTGGGTTTGTTGGATAAGATTGTGAATAAAATAATTGGTTTTATTTTCCAAAAAGTTTGGTGGCTTAGCCTCCAAACTTTAAGTTATCCACAGATTAGGTGTTGTAAATATTATTTCTAATGTTATATTAACTAATGGTGTTAGTGAGATTTATTTCTCAGAATCATTTAACTTCGGTTATTTAATTTATTAGTTGACGGCTTTGCCAGATTCTAATCTAGCACCATTTTTTATTTATTTAATTTATAATTTATAAAAAGGGGGTTGCTCTTTAGGGTTTGTTTGTTATAATAAATTTGTTTAATAAATCTAAAGGTTAGTTAATTGTTTCGATATTTATGATTACAAAATCCAAAACAAAACATACATCTCTCTCAATGCCTT
>Ga0307992_1002240_pt1 | contig 11099 bp, 8 predicted proteins | sample EllFjometagen133_FD_203162 | JGI IMG/M metagenome (GOLD analysis project Ga0307992, IMG submission 203162) | Marine microbial communities from Ellis Fjord, Antarctic Ocean - #133 | ecosystem: Environmental > Aquatic > Marine > Unclassified | place: Southern Ocean | collected 2014-10-08
TAGCAGCTTATTGGTAGACATAAATTTATATACTATTTTACATTTAAATTATATCATACCTCTCCAAAGGGATAAACTCCCTATCAAAAATAGCCCCTAAAATAGGGCTATTTAAAATGTGCTCGGAGGATGGGACGATGTTGGAACTTATTTAAACAATAATTGAATCAAATCTATAGTTATAAATTGCCACTCTCTCAAATATTCAACTATATAATTATTAAAATAAATACAAGAATTACCAAAATAAACAAACATTTTGTACTGTTTTTCACATTATTCATTTTTTGTTCAGCAATTATTGAATTTGTATGTATCTGCTCTAATAATTGTTTTTTTGCTTCTTCTTCTGTTAGTTTTTCCATCTCATTAAAATAATCAATTAATTTTAGATTGGCTATGTTTCCAAAGTAAAATAAAGATTTATCAGTATTTATATTTTTCAAACGAGGGAAAACTGAACTAATTAAAAAGAATATACCCACAATGAATAAACCTATAGTAATTAAAATTAGTAAAGTATATAAACAAAGCCACCCACTTTTAAAACTTAAAAATGAAGAAATAGCACTTTCTTTATATGAAATGATTCCAAAAAATATTCCTGAATAATAAACTGACAAAAAAGCACTTTTTTTATCTGAAAATTAGATCCATTCACTTGCTCTATTTAGTTCATTTTGTAGAAATGATAATTTTAGTTCTTTCATAATTAGTTAATTTTATTGATATAGTCATCAGCGCAGTATTCGCACCAACCAACTTGAGTATAATGAAACTTGTCTCCCAGCGTATCATCTGAAAAATCAGTAACTTCTGTAAAAACAGGATTCTTTTGATCTAAAATATTAGTTTCGCCATCGTGGCAACTATATAATCCAAATTCTGGTTGTGCAACAAAATCCCTGTAGACTTCTTCAGATATTATTATAGGTGATTTAGCTTCATTGAATTTTTCTGGAAATTCTTGGTACTCTTTAGCTAATTTTGCGGCATTATTTACGAGTCTCCCAGCCCAAACCTCGTTATAATCACTTCTCTTCCCAATTTTTTTGACTAAGAGCTTATCTTTATGAATTCCAATTTTACAACTCAGATTATTATCTTCATCGTCTTTGAATTTTGTTTTAATTTTTTCTTCGAATATTTTTCTAAAAGTGATTGCCGCATAAAAAGCTTTATATGAAGCTTGTTCACCTTCATAAATAGCAAATGCACCATCTCCCTTTATGTCAATATAATCAGCGCAGAAAGAGTTATGGTTAAAAACATCTACAAGTGTTTGAGTGAAATAATCATAGATTTTAGCCATCGTTGAGGGGTGTTTTTTAAAAGAAATTTTTGAAGATTTATCTAGGTCAATAAAAAGGCAGACATATTTAGTATCACCACCGACCCATGTTGGTTTTTCTAGGTACGCATCTTCTGTAATACTTGATATTGTGTCTATTTCAACAATTCTAAATTCTTCAAAGCGTTTTTCTGCTTTTTCTTTTAATTCGGTAATAAAGTCCTTAATTGGCATATTTTTTTATGTTAATAATAATTATTTTCTAGAAGATTCTTCAATAATTTTAATCTCCTCCTCCGTTAATCCATAAAGCTCATAAACCATCTCATCAATTTTCTTTTCTAGTTCTTTTTGTTTTATTGGAGGGTTTTTAGTGTCGTATTCGGGAGATGAGGTAATATCGATAGTTTTATCTACAAGATCGATAAATGGTTTTTGAGAATCGAGAGAAATTTCTTTGATAGGAATTTCTGAAAGTGGTGTCCCAGATAAAGCTAACATTTTACCTTTACGTTTTCCTCGATTATATAACCAGGAATAGATTAATTTTGAATTTAGTACACCTAATAAATATTTTAGAGAGATATTTAAATCTTCCTTAATCGTTATATAAAATATTCCCCCCATAGCGCCTGAAGGTGCGTACCATGGTGTATCGTTATATGCGAAATCATTATAAAGTTGTAGACTCTTATTCACAATTTTTGGTCCATCAAAAATCATTTTTTTTATTTCACCAGTTTTATTTTTATCTTTCATTCTTATTTGATGTAAATCCCACCAATCTAGCATATGTTCCGGTTGTGAACGATTAATTAAGATTTCTTTAAACCTTGTTAAATATTCAATTACATCTGGTTCCTGTTCTTTATTCGCAATAAAGTTACTTAACAATAATTCAGATTTATTGACATTGTTTGTACTCCATTTTGTAGCATCAGAATTTTTAAACCAAGGTTTAATTAATCCTTCATTTTTAACTATTTTTTTCAATTGCCCTAACGGAAATATAAAAATACCTTCACCTTTTTTTGCTAATATTTGTGGATAATTCTTATGATGTTTGTCTGTGAATTTATCTGCACTCGTCTGAACACCAGCATTTACATTTGCTATTTTTTTTAAACGTATATTTTTTGCAATTTTATCTAAAATATTATCAAGTCCACCACTTGTAAGTTTTATATTATTTCCACTATATAATTCTTTTTGAGGCATTTCATAGTAGTCAGTATTAGTATCTGATCCATTAATAATTGAATTAATTATTTTTTCATTCGCTATCCCAGTTCTTTTTGTAATACAAGTTTTTGCTTTAATCTCGTCATCTTGTCCTTTACTAAAAATAGTAATCATATTATGTTGACCGAGTGCTGATTCAAAAATTCTTAATTCATTGAAGTTTATTAGATTTAGAATACTGGACCTTTCTTTTAAATCGGCACGAAATTTTTTAGCTCCCAAAGCGGTAATGTAATAATTTGTTGTGATAAAAGCGTTTTGTGTGTTTTCCCTTCCAAGATCAAGAGCCAGATGAAAAAAGAAATAAAATAAATCCATTTTGCCTTGATAATATTTTCCAAGATTTCCTTTTGCAATTTGTCTAAAAATTTCTTTATTTCCCTTTTCTCCAACATACGGAGGATTCCCAATTACAACATCAAACCCACCTTTTTCTTTAAAAACATCGCTAAACTCCAGTTTCCAAATAAAAAATGGTTTTATATTTTTATGACGAAGTTTTTTTATTTCTTCTAATTTGTCCGTTTTCCCTTGTTCCTCAAGTGTCGCTTCAATAAGCCCCCATTTTAGATTATCAATTTCTTCTTTTAAATTTTGTTTTTGCGTTCGCCGAGACTCAGATATATATGCTTCAATTTTACCCTGCAGGATACGAGTTTTTTCTTGAGCTATTTTCTTTTTTTGTGGTAAATCGAATAAACCCATTGCTTCATTAGAGTTGTCTCGTTTTTCTGTTAAAGATTTTAATCGGCGGTGCAAAGGCTTTATTTCTTTTTCTATTTCTGTTTTTTTAATTGCAGTTAATTCATTATTTTTATGTAATTCAAAATATTTTTTCTGTAAAATAGAAAGCTTAGTATTAATTTCAGTTTTTTCTTTTTCTATATCCTGAGCATCTTCAAAAAAAGAATCATCAAATAGTTTAATCCCCTCATATTCAGAAATTAAACTGTTTCCCTGCATTATTTTATGTTCAAGATTTGGTAGCGGATGCGGTGTTTCTTCATCTACTACCAGCGCCAACCAAAGACGAAGCTTAGCAATATCCACTGCCCCAGGGTCAATATCAACTCCATAAATAGAATGAGTAATTGTATGTTTTTTTAATTCATAATCTGGAATATCATTTTTGATATAAACATTCAAAACTTTTCTTGCTCGCACAATTTCATTAATCATTCCAAGGGGGAAAGCACCAGAGCCAACAGCTGGATCAGCAACTTTTATATTTTGTAATAATTCATCAAGTTCAACTGCCTTAGCTCTTACGGATTCGGGTAAGAGTAAACTATAAGTTTTGTCTTGATATTTATCAGTGCCGTATTTTTTATCTCTTTCTTCTTTCCTTTCAAGAGTAATTTTATCATTTTCTATTATTCTATCTCCTTTTTGAATAAAAAGTTCTAAGTCATCATGAGAAATAGCATTCTTTGTCTCTGTTTCTAAATAATTTATCAAACTTTCTTGACACATGTAGTGCACAATCTCACGAGGAGTATAAAAAGCACCTTTGCTTTTTCTATCTTTAATATCTAATAAATTCTCAAACACCTTTCCAAGCATTTCAGGATCAACAGCAACTTCTTTTTCTAGTGGTTCATTTTCATTTACCGTAAAATTATATCTATCAAAAATATCTAAAATACCAGTACCCTCATCGTTTCCATCTTTTTTATTTGAAAAAAGTTCATCAGGAATAATTATATCAGTAGTTTCCCAACTATAATTAAGCATTGGTTCAAAAAGACCACCATTCAAAAATGGCATACGGCAATTATTCAATTTAGGATAGATTGATTCTTTACCTCTGTCTTGTGCAAGAGCTTCATAAAACAATGGTTCCAAAATATCATTAAAAAAATTCTTCCCATATTTATCTCTAGCTTTAAAAAGTTCTCGTAAAAACTTTTTAGGACCTTCTCCCCATTGCTTATCATGAGCAACTCCAAACCAGCCTTTTTTCTGTAAAAAATAAAGAAAAACTATTTGCCCTAAAGTTTTTTTAGCAAAATCAACGGTGGAGATTTCTTTCTCCTCAAAGTCTTTTTTTATTATCTCATCTTTTTCTAGTAAATCATCTAAATGATCCTTAAGTTGAAAAAATAATTCTGTGTATTTATTGAAAAATTCTTTTGTGACAGTTTCTATATCAAAAGCCTGTTCAAGTTCTTTAAGATTAGGGTCTTCGTCACTTACAATCAAATCCACAAATCTACTTTGGGCAGTATGACTACCTTCATTTTCTCCCACCAGAAAAGACCATCTTTTAGCAGGAGTTATTTCTTCCTTTGTTTTTAATTTTTCATCAACCACAATCAAAGAATGCTCTAATTTTACTAACGATAGTCTCCATTCTTTATTGTTAGGTGAAATAAATGCTACTAGCGCTGCTTCTTTATTTCTTGATTTTAAACATTCTGCCACGAAATTTCTTTGAGCTGTTCTGGCTCGCTCCAAAGTTGATTCCTTACTAAGATAAACTTCTAAAATATCAATTTCGTTGTCTTCACTATCTTTAAAAGTTCCAATTATTTTGTATTTAACTATAAATGGTTTATAGGCATCTTTAAAGATAGGTGAAAAATTACTTTCCGAGTATTTTTTGAAAAGATTTGCTACAAATTTTTGATATTTATCTGCATTAAAATCACTACTAAAAGTATTTTCAATAAGTTTTTTTGCTTCTTGTCTATTCATAGTTATTTTCCGTTAAAATATTCAGAAAGAATAATTTCTTTTTTCCCAGATATTCCCTTATTTATTTCACTTTGATTTGGAGCGAGGAAATCATTTGGCAGTGTTGTTTTCAGCACAGCTAAAAGTTTTAGGGGATTTGCCATTATTTCAGGGGTATCTTGAATTTTTTTATAAATTATTTGTGTTATTTTCTTAGGAATACCTCCTGAATCTAATTCATCAATCACAGATTTAATATATGCCTCATTGTCATCAGTAAACCCTTTATATTTTCTTATATTCTTTGTGTTTAAAATCTTAGAAAGACGAGCCGCATTATCTCTACTCCCTCGTTTACTAGAGAATTCATCTGCCTCGTATTCATCCACTTTGGTTAACATCTCCAAATTCTTATCAAGCAATTCATAAAATAATTTATCTAGCTTGGATTGTTTTTCACTCGGTTTTGCTGTAAATTGTTTTGCTGCTTCTATAAAATCAATTTCGCTAGAAACAGAAGATTTTCCAGAGTCGACAATGAAAAATTTCTGCAATTTTCCTTTTCTAAAATAAGTTAATAATTTAGATTTACTTTCTGATGATTTCCGTGCCGTTCGTGCCTTTTTAGGTAGATTTTTCACCTTTTCAAACAAATCTGGATTTTTATCTCTTATTTTTCTAATTTCTTGTAAATATTTTAATTCGCTTTCTTCTTCTCCTTCCTCTCCCTCGATCATCTCTTTTGATAATATCTGACTAAACAAACTATGTCCTTCGGGGATTTCACCTTCTGTTAGTAATTTAGCATCAGTTCCAAGCAGGGTAATAAAAGCTTGAATTTTAGCTTCTGCTAATTCTGTTAATTTAATTTGTTCATTTGATTGGTCTGTAGGGAAAAAGGTGTATGTATAAATTTTATCATGTTTTGTATCAACTCTATTTATACGACCGACTCTCTGCATTATACGAGTTGGGTTCCATGGGATATCATAATTTATTACAACATTTGCCTGATGTAAATTTGCTCCTTCCGCTAATACGTCAGTTGTAATAAGTAGCTTATAATCATTTTTGATATTTCTTGTGTTAGCATCAAAATTTTCTATTACAGTTTCTCGTTCTGCTTGTGAACTTCCTCCTGAAAAATAAATAATTTGACCTGGAAAAATATCTTGCAAATTCTTTATAAGATAACTTGCAGTTTCTGTTGACTCTGTAAAAATAATGGATTTCCCTTCTTTGATTGGAGCTTCTTTCGCTAATTTTTCTTTAAAAGCAATAATCTTAGGATCCCTGTCAATGTCTTTCCACATTTCCTTAATTTTATTTAAAGTTTCAAGATCATTATTCAAGTCATTTATAAAATTATCACCAAACTCATCACTAGAAAATTTCTCTGCCTTCCCTTCGGAAATTAACTGATCTACAGCGTTTAAATTACCACCATCTAAATAATCAAATATTTTTCTAATATGTTTTTTACTTACATATACGCTACCTGTGTTATATTCACTTATAAATTTTTCATAAGACAATATAAATCGATCTACTGACTGTGTAAACGCGAAAAAACTGCTTTCTAGTCTCTTAATAAGCATCATCTTCATGAACTTTCTCATATTCTTTTGTCTGGTTTCCTCAGAACCCAAATCTCCTTTATGATATAAAAAAGGTGTGTAACGAGAATATTTAAAATCTTTTGATATTATTTTTATAGTTTTGAAAAATATCTCATTTTCCTTTTTGTCAAATTCATAAAGGATTGGTTTTGGATCTATAATTTCAGGAAAACTCATTTTTTGTTGTTTTAAATCATCTCCATAATATTTTTGAATTTCTTTTCGTGTTCTTCTAACCATTAAATATTTTAATAATTTTTCACGAATTAGCTTGGAATTTTCTTTTGTTTTTTTAATAAATTCTTCTTTATCTTTTCTCCTATCAAGTCCTTTTAAATTCTTTTCTAACTTCTTAAAGAATCCTTCTATATTTAATAGATTTGGTATTGTGCTTTGTCTTGCTTTCTGAAAAAGCTTAATTTGAGCTAGTAAATCTTTTGGAGAGTTATTATATGGAGTAGCTGTAACTAAAATTACTTTTTTGCCACGACAAATTTGAGCCAGTTTTGCATATGTCTCTGTTTCTTCTGTTCTAAAGCGATGAGCTTCATCAATAAGAATAATATCAAATTTTTTATGAAGTTCTTTTTTGATTATTTTATCCAATACTCCAATAGACTCACACTTATAATCCTTAGCGCGGAATCCAAAATTTTTAAAGGAATTTTCCCAACTACCTTCATTGTTTTCATCGATAAGATGAGGAGGGGCTAATACTAAAGTTCTTCCTTTTAGTTCCTGACAAAGCATGGTTCCCATATATGTCTTTCCTAAACCAACAACATCCGACAAGAATACACCTCCATACTCTTCTACAATTTTCTTTGCATTTATAACTGCATGATCTTGATATTTCAATTCTTTGAAATTGTCTGGTCTGTAGCTATGTTCCAAGATGTTTTCTTCGTTTATTTCTTCTTTAAAATATTCATAAAGGAATTTTAGATATAATTCATACGGCGTTATATCATCTTTGAGCCATGTATCCCCTGTTATTGTTTCTATATATTTTTCACCAACATCAACCCCTTTTTCCCATAATTCTTCAAACTTTTCTTTGGCAAAATTATAATCAGATGAATTTTTAAGCTCAACATTAAATTCTAAATTATCCACCAATCCACTTTGTGTAAAATTGCTTGATCCTGTTATAACTCTGCCAATATCACGATCATCTTTTTCAAAAGTCATGATATAAAGCTTTGAATGTATTTTCTCTTCTGGATACGCTTTAATTTCTAATTTTCCACTTTTCAACCATTCAATAAATTTATAAATTCCTTCTTCTATAGAAAAATTATTTTGGCATTCTTCCATTTCAGATTTTACCTTATCTCCAATTTCTTCATTTATTTCTTTATGTGACTGCACTCTTTGGAGTAGTTCATAAGTTTGTTGGTTTGTGCTAATACCTATCAAAATTCTTATTTTTTCAGTTTTTTCCAGCTGAGGATAAATAGCATAAAAACCACTCGTATAAAAATAACCAACTAATACATCAAAAAATTGTGTATCTTTTATGAGTACACCAAATCTATCTTTTAGATTTTTTCCACTTTCATTTGTTATAAATGTTAAATCTGTTGTCATATTTTTATTCCATTAAATCATTAATTGTAATACCCAGAGCATCAGCAATCTTTTTAACAGTTTCTATACGTGGATCAGGCGTTGAACCTGCTTCAATCTTTGCAATAGTATGAAAAGCAAGGTTTGCCCTTTTTGAAAGCACATCTTGAGAAATACCAAGCTTATTTCGATACTTTCTTATATTCTCCGCTATTGCACCTTTTTCTTTTCCCATATTAGTATAACTTTACTATTAAATATGGTTGTAGTATATAATTTTTTCAGCCTACAGTCAAATCATTATATATGATATAATAAAAGATATAATTATGAAAAATTCTCAAATAATCGACAAAATAAAACAATTAGAAAAAGAATTTCAATCAGAATCTAATTGTTTAAAGAAAATGATCATAATCCATAAATATATGGATTTTTTAAAGACGGAAAAGGTGCTAAAAAATTTGTTTGAAAAAGAGAATAGTAAGACATCTGATACTTTAAATTCTCTAATGACTGGCTCAACCACCTTTGCCGATTTTAATATTCAAACAGGTAAAACGAATATAGATAATAATTCAATATTTTTCTATACTTTTTTAGACGCTATGTATAAAACGATGGAAGAATACAAGACCTTAACAGATAAAAAGAAAATAGACAAATTCAAAGAAAATGTAGAGCTAGCCTTTAAAGACCCTGCTCAAAATATGGTTTACAATACGTCTTTTGGTGTTTTAAATAAAAAGATAATAGATGAATTAAGCACCGATGATTTTATAAAAGAGCACAAAGATAATATATTTTTTGATAAAGAAAAAAGTATACTAAACATCAAGGGTAAACAAGTAAAGATTAAAAGAAAAGCCGACCTGCCACTAGAACACTATATTTTAGAATACTTATTTGAACAAGACGATAAAACCGAAGAAATATATTACAGAGATATAGCTATAGATAAATTAAAAGAATTAGAATATAACAATACTAAAGACTGGAAAAAATACTATAATGCTTGTGAAAGATTGCAAAATAAAATTAGAATTGAAACAAGTATTAATGATTTTTTAATATTCACTACCAATAAAACTGGTAATGTTAAGTTAAATAAAAAATATCTTGAATACATAGATTAAAGTTCCACCAAACAACAGTCAATTTTTAGCTAAAACAAAGCAATTTAAAAAGTTCCTCAATTACTTCCATGTATAATCGTGGAAGTCTTTTTTTATACAATAACCGCATAATTATTAAGCGGTTTTTTGTGTTTACATTTTCAGAACAATTAAGAAATGAATTTATATTATTTTTTAAAGAAGAATGCAATGTTGTTATTAATCACGAAACAGCCGATATGTATTTAGACAGTTTAAGTACTTTTTATGAATGCATGGAAAGTATGGCTAATAAAGATTAAATATTATTTTTCTTTATAAAAAACTCTTAAAGGATATTTTATTTTTTTGGGAACGCCCGACAGGGCAGACCAAAAAATTAATATCTTTAGTTTTTAAGAAAATACTATTTAAAATTAAAGCTGATGTTTTCTCTCTCACCAAAACCTGCCCATTTTGGCGAGAGAGAAGAAAACATATTCATTAACTAGATTATATGCACACATCTGCACATGAAAATGACAAGCTTTTTAATCCTAATAACATATGCTAGAAATTTACAATTTTAAAATTATAAAATCAGGCAAAGAGATTGAAGTCTATGATTATGAAACTAAAGATATTATTCGTGGATATAAAAGAAGAAAAAGACAAATACGACAACAGATTAAAAAAAGAATTGATAATCAAACTAAAACCGAACAGCTAGATATTTATAGATACAAAAAAGAAAAAGAAGCCGAGGAAAAGAAACAAAAAGAGAAAACAAAGTTTTCTATTCAAAGAACAAGATCAAATATTAGACGACTGACAAATTCCAACCAACAACTAAACAAATTTTTAACTCTAACTTTTGCTCAAAGTACCACCGATTTGAAAGAAGCCAATAAACTGTTTCATCTCGCTATGAAAAGAATAATCCACGCCAAGCCAAAATTTGAATATATCGCAGTAGTAGAATTTCAAAAAGATGTAGATTATTACGGAAAGAAAAAAGAAAAAGGCGGATCAGTTCATTATCACTTGCTTTGTAATATCAAAACAATAATTAAACGAGATAGGTTTGAATGGGAAAGGTGGTTTCAAAATAGATATTGGAAATATGGTTTTGTAAAAATAAAAGATGTAAACAAGGTAGATAATATGGGTGCTTACTTTTGTAAATATTTAAGCAAAGATATGTTTGATAAAAGAATGTTTGGCAAAAAGAAATTCTTTTGTTCAAGAAATCTAAATAAGCCAGTTGAATTAACAGGAATGAAAGCAATAATGTTTTTTGATAAATTTGTTAAAGAATTGCCACTTAAATTTGAAAGGGATTTTGAGAGTGAATGGGTAGGAAAGGTTAAATATACTGCCTATACCCTAAAATCCAGTTTGCCAAGCGATAAATAAATATGATAATATATAAGAGCTAAATCAATATAACTACAAATCAGAAGATTTTATTTTGTCCCCAAAAAGGGGCGGTTTCTGTCCGACAAAAATATCTTCTGATATTTGCGTTGGTTCAGCCAAGAACGTCCCTTTTTGTTATTAAATAATTTTAAATATATGAAATACATTTTATATTGTAGAAAATCTAGC
>Ga0307992_1002242_pt1 | contig 11088 bp, 7 predicted proteins | sample EllFjometagen133_FD_203162 | JGI IMG/M metagenome (GOLD analysis project Ga0307992, IMG submission 203162) | Marine microbial communities from Ellis Fjord, Antarctic Ocean - #133 | ecosystem: Environmental > Aquatic > Marine > Unclassified | place: Southern Ocean | collected 2014-10-08
CTTATCTATTAGTTCCTTTCTTAAAAATGTATTATACTGAATAATGTCTATAAATGAATTTCCCTTTGAGCCATACGAAAATCCTTCTAGCGCAACTGCTACTTTATCGCCTTCAAATAGTGTTGAGAAAATATTTACCATTAAAGAACTAATATTACCAGCATCTTGTAGTTTTTGACGCTCTCTAGGTAAAAACTCCTTGCTTGTAACATCCCTATGATAAGGAAATCCTAACATAGCAGAATCATCCATTAATTCTTTATGTACACTAAATGATTTTGGTATCTTCCTACCCTCTTCATCCCATATACGATCTCCGTAATTAAAAAAAGTTATAAAGTGATATTTCCCATCAGCAGTTTCAACACATACGCCTGGACTATTGAGTGAAAAGTCAATTCCTATATTAATCATATTGTTTATATTCTCTTACCAAGAACAGCACCAAGTGCAGCCCCAACAAGACGTGAAGTCATTAAATCATATAAAGCACCCTTTTCAATACCCAAGACTTTGGCAATTGCTTTACCTATAGTTTTACCTAAAGCAAAACCAGTAAGACCACCAAATATACTTCCTAAGATACCTTCATTTACAATTTCTTCTACAACAGATTCTAAATCTTTACCATTTTTATGTTCTTCCATAATTCTTTCAACTGCCATATCAATAGCAGCATCTTGTTCTTCGGTCAAATCATGAGATTCATTAAGTAAGTTTTGAATATCTAATGTTTCATCAACTTCCTCTGTTAAATAGTCTTTAAAGGTTTTCATTATAGTTCTTTATTTGTTTATATATTAGGTTACATTAACCACGACATTTAATATGTTATAAGTGAATTCTATATCAAAGGTTTGAAACTCAACTGTATTACTTGAGAAGTTTAAATCCAAAGCACCTATATTTTTTATAAACATATCTTTTAACTGAACCGTTACAAACACAGTTCCATCTGCATCTAACATCTGTACACCAACACCCTCTGGTAAATATGGATGTTTACCACTTAACTTATAATAGTAGTCAAACATTTCAACAGCCATCCAATAATTAACATAACCGTCAAATGCTTGCATAGTAACTGTTAGAGATTTATCAAATAATTGTTGTGTAGGTATACTTGATCTAAATGATCGTGTATTACCAGGGTAGTCTGTTTGATCTACAGGATCAAAAGATGGTCCAGGTAAATTAATAGACTGTATTCCATAATTCCAATAATCAATCGGCTCTTTAATCAACCCACCCGGTATTCTTGTAAGAAATGGTTTATATTTCTTAGCAATGGTATCAGGTATAAAATTCCTTGGGAAATCAAACTTGAACTGATTATTTCTAGCACTTAGTATCATATTTTATATTGTTCTTTAATTAATTTATAGTATTTTTGTACTCATCTACCTTTGTGATACTGCATTTACTCCTGTAGAATATTGTTGTAGATTTTTTGCAGCAGCTATATAATTGGCCTTCTGACTACTACCTCCTGATTTAGCATTAGTTAGTGCTGTGTTTTGTTGTCTAGATCTAATTGCTTCATTTCTTAATGCAGTTGCTTCTTTAGCTCTTCTGTTAATTTCTGTAATTTTAGTAGACGTCACATCTTTACTTAACTCTGCTATTTCATTAACCATTTCATCATTACTTGCCTGGAGTGCTTGTGTACTTATATTATCTTGGTTTATCATTGTTTTTAATTTGACAATATGTTCTTCTAACGCTACATTATTTTCTTTAAGTATTGCAAGTTCGATACTATATTCTAATCGTTGTTCTTCTATTTGTGATGTTAGTGTTATTCTGCTAGCATCATCAAAGGCTAGCCAAATCCCTTGGTATACAACTGATTCATCTGAAATAGAACCGTCAGTTTCATCAATCATTTGTGTAGAGATATAAAAGTTATTATTATCTAATGCTAAAATCTTTTTACTATCCGATCTTGTAATTCTAAATAATGCCTCTCCTTGTGATAAATCTGCCTCTTCTACTTGTGTATGATTTTCTATATTAATCTCATCATAAGTTCCAATAAAATTTATATAGATATTTCCAACATTACTTAAATCAATAGGAGTATCCTCGCCGTCTATTTCATTGTATATAGTAAACAAGAAGTAATCATCAAATGGAGATATTTTGATAGTACCATCGCCTTGTGGTAATGGTTGGTCATTAACAGATAAGTTAACAAATTTCTGGTAATATTCCTTTTGAGTTTTAGTTATGGCTATATTAGTTCTCACACCCCCTATTTTTTGGGGAGTAAGAGCTTTTTTTGTAATTTTTTCTTTCTCAGTTAATTTACTACTCTGTTTTTTTTCTAATTTTTTCTGTACTACATTATTAATCTGTGCTGACATATGCTAATTTATTTTTATATTACCGTACTATCTAGACCACGACCCTTTACAGTATTAGAATTAGTCCCAAAACTTTGTCTCGGTTGAGTTTCTTCTGTTATTGTTTGTATTTTAACTGGAGATATGCTAGCTTTAATGTTTAGTCTATCTCTAAATGTTGTTACATAGCTTGTTTTTACTACTAGTTTTTCTGTGATCTGCTCAGATGTATTAGCGTTGCTATCAGCTGGTGTAGCTGTACCTATTACTAATTGCTTGCCTGTATCATTATTAATCTGATTGTATACATTAGCAACGGTTGGGACTACACCTAAGTTAATCTGTAACATTTGTCTTCCATATTTCTGAGTCTCAAACGATGTCAGCTTTGCATTTTTAATGATCTGTGTCGCGTCAGTTTTATTATAAAGTCTTAATACATAATTAATTGAAAAAGAGACTGCTGTATTCGCGTTTTTGATAATAGGCCTGAATAAGATAGGACTATCATAATCACTAGTTTGTGTATATACTTGAAAGCTAGTTTGAGAAAATACTGTACCTACCTGTTCAGTAACACTAACTTCATGGAATACAACCCACCTTTCACCACTACTCTGTAGCTGATTAATTAAATCCTCAAAAGTAGCTCCTGCAACCTGCCCTGATAATTCAAAATAATCACCATTAGTTGACTGAATTACTTGAGCATATAAGTTGTCATAAATATCTCTGTTTAATATAGACGTAGAATTAATTTCCTGCATCTCATAGAAGCTATATGAATTCTCTACGCTTGTTTGATAGATGCCACTAGCCTTTAGTGTAATTGGTGGTGTTCCTAAAAACCCTTGCCCTTCAGTTATTTTATAAGCTAAACTGTTTGGTACAGTCGAGTCAAACGAATTATTCATAAAGAACAATGAAGGAACTCTCCATTCAATATAAGTAGCATATAACTTGTCTGCTAATAATAAAGGTTCAGGATTAAATGTTGGCGTATCATTTTTAAGAAAGTTGATAGAAGCAAGATTCATCATGACACCATCTCTCCTTGGTGCTAAGACTTCAAATACGATACCATCAAATCCTTGAAAACTAAATCCTGCTACAAAATGAACTCTAACTTTGTCATAAGCAACATCTAAGGCTGGAGTAAATGTTTGCAAAAGATTCGCAGTATCAGTTAATGCTAAACTATAATCATTATAAGGAACTCCTATACTTGTATTTAAAGAAACATATTGAGTTTTATTTACATTATTAGAAACGGCTGAGCCATCTCTATCATTACCCATAATAGCATTAACAGCATCGGTATTAAAGAAATAAGTTCCGCCTGTATTTTCATCTCTCATAAGCTCAATTGGGTATGTGCCCGTATTGAAAGTAGTAGGTGCAGATTGACTAGTATAGACGTATTCTATAAGTATTTGATCCGATAATTGTATAAATCTTGATGATTCCATTATATTCTATTTATTTACCATTGTAAAAGCTTTGGGCTCCATGAAACACCGATCCCTAGATATGGCGTAAAATCACCAGTACCAGTTACACCAACACCCATGTTTAAACCAAATCCAAATTTCTTTCTGTTTTGCATTTGCAGACTTCTAAACTCTTTACTTTTTCTATCAATCATTATTCCTTGCGCGCTATTAAAAGTAGTTCCTGGATAGTCAGAAGTTAATTTTATAAATATTTCTTTAGTTTTCATGCTCTGTGATAATGTTGCATCCAACCAAATATTTTGTTTAAGACCAATTGATGCCGTACCAAAGGTTAAACTATCTGTAAAACTATAAGGTAAATTTACATTAATTGATCTTGAGCTCCTGCCCCAAGTACTATCAGAGTTAAAACTTAATATTGAATTAAAGCTATTACCATCTTGTTCGGTTACAGTATCTTTAGTCACGACTGGAACTTCAACAATTTTTTCTTGTATTATAGTTTTATATTTAACAATTGTAATAGGAGGTCTACCTTTTTCATATTCCAAGCTATCTTTAAGTTCTTCTAATGATAAACTTAGTCCTTTTATTTCTCCAACAGATTCACCTCTTTCATTAACATAATTACGGATAGTATCATTAGCTGCCACTAAGTTATTCTGAAACCTTGTAACTTCACCTTTTGCAATTTCAGTTTGGTTACACTGCCTAAGAAGTAAAAATAGTAGCACTCCAATACCACCAAGCAAAAACATCCTTGTGTTCTTTGGGTCTGTTAGAATACCAATAATATTTTTAACAATTAATATCATCCTATATACTTAAGAAGTTTATTAGGTGTTACCTCGGCAGCACCATATTTTTTTGCAATTTTTTCAATGAACTTAGTTTCCTTTCCTTTCATTGAATCTACTTCAGTAAAAAGACTATCTCTTTTCTTTGCTAAACTTACGATACTTTTTTGCATTAGATCAAGAGAAAGTTGTATTTCTCTATATCTATTTACAAAACCATTTAAATCTTTTATTTCTTTTTTTGTCATTTTATTTACTTAAAATTATTATTATATTATTTGACATGCAGCTAAATTGCTAATCACACCAGACGCGTTGATTCGCATTGACATTGTAATAAGCCCTTGTGCGAATGGATTAAATGTATAGAAATCACCGTCACCAACTACTGGTATAGCTGGGCTTTGGAAAGTATTCATCATCACATCACCATTACTAACAAATGCACCATGTGTAAATATAACATACGGAGTGACCCCTGAGTTTACACAGTTAGCAATTGGTGTTGATGAAGATAGCAACCCAGATACCTGAGATGTTATACAACTTAGAATGTTAGTAATTTTACCTTGATCAGATATACTACAAACTACATCACCTATTAAACCTGCACCAATTTGGTTTAGTATAATATGATAATTAGTGTTACCGCCCTGGAATACGTTAATGCCAGCTGCAGTAATATAAGCAGTATCTTGTTCAGAAATTTGACCTGGTGTTGCAGTATCTATGAAAACATCTAGAGTTGGTGTAACACTACACTGTTGTGTATTTTGTCCAGTTAGTGTTCGTAAAGCAGGCGCTAGTGCAGCAGGTGGTTGGGGGATAGCAGGGTACTCATAATTCAGATAAGACTCTTGTGTAATACTACTGACTATTATCCAACCCATCTCTTGTTGTACTCGTATCGCATTATTCATAACAGCTTGAAAGCTAGCACCTGGCAGTTCTACAACACCACCATCCCACACCATTACTAGTGTTGTTTCTGTCATCAGCCCTTCCGTTGCATTAGTGCTGTCTTGAGTGTTCACCAAACTGTAATATGACGGGGTAGATTTATGTGGTGACGCTGGTAAAATATTATCAGACCACCAATCAGACCATGCATTATTTCCATTATCCGGTGCTCTTCGTCTATATTGTGGAATTTTTACAAGTATCTTCCCATAATTACTCGTAGTATCAGTTGCAGTTGATGATTGTGACGCATAGTGCATAAATTTTAAAATAAGTTGTTGGCCTGGGTATCCTCCTGTTGGGAATTCAAAAGAATAATCATAATCTATGTTGCTAGGCTCAGGAGTACCATGCGGTATTGAGTTTAAGCCCATACCCCTACCATAAGCAAGTGTTATGAATGGAACATTTAAACCTTCTGTTGTTGGCATTCCAGTCGTTGTAGCTGGTGCCAAAGTTTGACTCGTATCCCATCCGTACTGGTTTAAATAATTAGTCTGACCATTATTTGTGCCATTACCAACACCACTTGACGGCGTACTATTAGTTGTGCTATTCAGTCCTCTTGCTCTCTTATGGACTATTGGTGTTGCCAAACCTAACTTACTTTTACTTAGCGAAATATATTCTTCGGCATTAGTACTATTCCTAATTGATAACTCCAATGAATTATCATACATAAATTTATCAGCAGGTATGAGTCCTAATGGTCCTTCATTAGCATTTATTATTGTTATTAAACCTGCATCTAAACCAGTAGCAGTTTGACCTCCACCAATCCATTTCTCCATAATAGAACCTGGACTATAATTAGTGCTAGTTAATTGTCCAACTTGTCTAAAAATAGCAGCTGATGTTAATAAAGCACCCATAGCGTTTGATTGCTGTACATTAGTAAATGGTTGTACTGTCGCACCTTGACTAGTTGAACCCCATGTTTGTTTACCTACAACTCTTGTGTGTGTGGCACTATAATCTAAAGTAATACTAGGATTTGTTAATGCAGTAGCATCTGTGAAATTTTTAAGTATAATATTAGAATTAGACCTTATATATAGGTTACCAACAGTTGACTGTTGATCTATCTGTATATTACTTGCTGATGCTGCCTCCGTTTGTGTTATTGAAATAGCACCTCCTATACTGTTTGCAGTAATGCCACCAGCTCTAGAAAATAATCCAATATTGGCAAGAGCATACGCGTTTGTTATGTCTGTATTTAATGATATATTACCCTGTGCTCTTACACTAAATTCACCAGTTCCTGCACCTGTTGTTGTAGTAACAAATCGAGTAATACCTGACAAAAGTTGGTATGTTCCAGTATTTGTAATTTGATCAGTTAAGAGTGCAATATTACCACCCATCTCCATCGAAGTAGCCGATCCACTTGATAGGGTATTTACTTTAAATTTATTAGCAGTTCCTGTACTACCTGCCCCTACTGATATTTCAAAGTTTGAATTTTCGCCAGCAAGACCATAACTAGTACCATCTTGGCCAGTAACAAATCTAATTTGTTGCCCTGCATTATATGCTTGTGATCGAAATTGACTATCAACCTGGAATCCAATTAAATCACTCATCCCAGACAGTACACCTTCGGCTGCTTTAGGTACATCTAATATTAATTTATCATTAATGCCAATACTAATATTACTTAAATTATTAATACTAGTTTGATCAAAGAAATCACTAGCTATAGCATTACCACCATGAAATACTATCGATTTACTAGATGAATTTTTTTGATGAATTAAAACTGAAGCAACATCAGATGATAAACCTGATTCTATTGCTTGTGGCAAAACATATGCGTTTGTTAATGCTGGAGAAGGAACTGGAGAAGTATTAGGATCATATATTGATGAAATACCCCCCATCATAATAGATGGAACACCTTCATTAGAAACCGTAGCACCTGTTGCAGTTGTACCTATCTGTCCATTATATAAAGTATTTTTGTTTAATAATACACTAGGAGATGCACCAAAAACCAGACCAAAACCACCTGATGATCCAGCAGGTCCAATTGGTCCTGTCAAGTTAACAGTAGTTAGTACCCAAACAGTGCCAATATATTCCCAGACATCTCCATTAAATTGCAAGTAGTAATCTCCGGTTATCGGTGTAGTTGTTGGAACTGTTGGTGTTGGCACTAGCCCAGGTGAAACAGCTGACGCATCCTCGTACCATGTACTTCCCTTCTCTCCTCTTCCACCTGCTGGTCCGATTGGTCCTTGAATACCTAGAGGTCCTGCCGGCCCACCTCCGTTAAGTAGCAACTGGTCAAAATTAAAGTTAGTCTTATCGACAAATTGTGAAATAGTATCCGATGCTATTATTTCTTGTATAGTGATTGGCATTTCTTTTCTATTATTTTTTAACTATTGTAACGCTGAAACCAAACGATTCAGAGAAACCTGTTCTTTTATTATATATTAGCCTTAAATCAAATGGGTTTGTATTTAAGGTTTTTGATGCTACATTATTATTAATAGTTAACCCAGCACTAATTTTTTCTATATTAGTTAATTCAGCAGTAGTATAATTAGAAGGTTGTTTTTCACGGCTAGCTAAAGTATAAAACTCTACTTTTTCTATTCTATATAATTTTAATATGTTTTCTCTAATGTATTGATTAACATCATCATCCAAAGTCTCTAGATCACCCCACCCATACAGCGCATTAATATACTTAATAAATTGAGCTTTGATTGGAGTAAACAAATATTCTATTAACCTCTTTTGATTAAATAAATAAAAACCAATTGTTGCTGATGATTGCACTTTCTTAATCTCTCTAGTATTTACTATACCTTTAGTTTTAATTAGTTGTTTGTTAATAGTAACTGATGGGGTATCTTGGTACATAAAAGTACCGTCTACTAAACTAGGCTGTCTAATTGCACCACTAACAAAAGGATCAGGTTTGAATGTTTCTAAGACTATAGTTTCAGGAACTTTTAAATACTTAGAACCAAAGAATGATTTTCGTTCTGTCATTGATCGTGTACCTATGATATATTCTATTAATGATTTATCAATACTTTTTACAAAATATGAAGGATCCCAATTGGAAGAGAATGCATAAAAATCTTTATAGTCAATACCAATCTCCTGAATTAGAGGATACAAACTAGGGAATGCACTTTCTTTAGATAATTCTAAAATACTAGAAGGGTCTTGTTCATTTACTTTATGATAAAAGAAATTTTGTATTTGCCCAAAGTTAACATCAGCACTATTGAATTGTGAATTTTTATATTTACATAACTCTAATACTTTTAATTTATAAGCCTCATCATCAACACCACCTGTCACACCAAAGTCTACATTCATATATGGATCTCTAAACGATAAAATAGGTAATGCATACGGTGCATAATAACCTGCATGCCTTGCAATAGGTGTTATGTTCGGACTTTTTCGTAAAGATAAATCATATCCAACAACATCAGTTAAGTTAAATGTTGTTGGTTTATCAGGATCAGGTAAAACTCCTATATAAACAGATTTAAGAATATCAGCCTGTGCTCTTAATTCAATATTAAAAGTTTGTGACAATGTACCATCTGTATTTCTAACTTGATTTCCTGTGCTATCTATAGTTTCATAAATAACATTAGGATTACCTATATTAACAGCATTAAATATTTCTCCAAAACTAATTGATCTTAACCTATTCTCAAACTGAAGATATCCATTATCTTCAATTACATACTCGGCCGAGCGCAATGCTGATGCTGATGGTGATCCTAGTGGTGGGTTTAAAGCAATACCATTTCTTGTAAATGTTACACAAATAAGTTGGCTAGGTGATATTATTGTTTTGATACCATCGATTACAAAATCATCACCACCTATAGTAAACTTAATTGGTGAATATGCACCATTTTGTAATACTCGTATATCATTTATAAAATCAGGTAAAACACCGTTTACATCAGCCATACCATTAATTGTATATTCTGCTGTTATTCCATTAAATGTGGATGACCCAAGACTTATTGCCCCTCTCATCGTTCCACTAGTATAAGTATACTCACCACTTGTTGTTTTTGTAGGATCGCAATTAACATCTGTTACAAATGAACTATTTAAAGAATATAAAGTTGTTCTATCTATAATTGGTTCTGTTCCACTATTTAAGCATGCATCAATATATTCTACTGAAATTAACATTACAATAGTTTTCCATTTTTCATTTTTGATAAACTTAACTTGGCTTTCTGGTTTGTCTGGTAAATTAGGAACTAATATAGTAGAGAAACGATAATCATTAAATGAACCATCAGGTACATATGATAATGCTCTCACATCAAAATTCGCTTTTTCTGTTCCTATTGCTTTCTGTCTTGCTATAATCCTAACTCCTCTTAAGAAGGTTTCTGCAAAATTCATTTCATCACCCCCACTAAATCTACCGTATCTCAGCTGCCTATCAATTTCAGTAATTCCACCAGTCGTAAATTTTTCCACAATAAAGTAGTCATCAAATTTGTTTGTAGTAACATCTTGGAAAGTACCAGGTACAAAAACTTGGCCTGTATTTATATTAGCTTCGGTGTTATCAACAGGTGCTGTGTCAATATAACTCCATGAACTTTTGATAGCATCTTGTGTAAAGTATTTTGGAAACTCTGCTAGATAATACCACTCATGTGAATATCCACTAGATTCTTGTAATAAGTCCCACTTTGATGGTGCAAAGTTATTTAAACCAAATGCTTGATTAATATCTAATCTATATGGGTGATTTCTTACATCTTTACCATCATTGACCCACGCCCATTTATTAATATACGGTGCAATCCTCGATATGTTAGCCTGTGATGTTAAAAAGTTTTCTTCTAATCTCACATATTCACTTTTAATAAAAGCGTTGTCTGGATTTGAATCTTCAGCATCACCTAATAAACCAATAAGATTATAAAAACCACCATTATCATAAAAATCTCTAATCTGTGGATTATTACTTACTCCTGTATATGTTATAGGATTAGTTCCTGTTGATTGGTTATATTCTGATGTTTCATAGCTTAATTCACCATCTTCACTATAAAGAGTACTATAGAAATCAAAATCAAAATCCCTAACTTCAAAAAATGAAAATCTACCAAAAGATGGTCTATAATCTGAATATAGTGCAACCTGCCCAGATCTTGTAACCATTACTTGATTATCATTACATGTTATAACTACATACTTATCAATATCAGTATATCCTATGATTTTATTAAAACCATTATAAATTGGTTCTTCAGTATAGGGTACCCAATCACCAACTGTAGTAAAACTACCAGTAGTCTGTACAAAGTTACCTTTTACAAATCTATCTTGATCACTTAACTCAACTTTAAGCAAACCATTAGTTACATCATTACCACCAACAAAGTTTTTTGCAGGATCAGCTAATTGTGTTGCAGGATATGTTTGTATCTGTGTAAATTGTTCAGGATAACTAATATCTAATTTAAAGTTTAATTGATTAAACCTAGTACAACTAAACCTTGACTTTATATAAACTGT
>Ga0307992_1002243_pt1 | contig 11088 bp, 10 predicted proteins | sample EllFjometagen133_FD_203162 | JGI IMG/M metagenome (GOLD analysis project Ga0307992, IMG submission 203162) | Marine microbial communities from Ellis Fjord, Antarctic Ocean - #133 | ecosystem: Environmental > Aquatic > Marine > Unclassified | place: Southern Ocean | collected 2014-10-08
TTGTTACTCGCTCCCACAATAACCCATTGCACAAACCCGCTCGTGAACTTCCATGTGGAAAACCCGGATACTGTTGTGCAATCATTCTTTAATCATTTTTGTTTGTGGATTAATGATACATGGAAGTTTCATATGTTAATATTTTTGTGCTTAGTCATTCTTTAATGTGTGAAAGTTTAATCAAAAAATCACAAAAAACAAGCACCAAAATACAAATAAATCTGAAATTCTAATAACTCAAAAATCAAAAAAAATCTTGTATATGTGTTTTTTGGATTTTGTTTTTTCAAACATTGGATATTATTTACTCACAAAATAATTAATTTTAAAGGTGTTCGTGAGACCACTTAGTTAAGTTGTTTTTTGTTTTTTGAGATTTGGTGCTTTGTATATAAAAATTCTCTACTTTACGGGCAAACAATATTAAGACTTTATATTAAATAGAAAGGTTGCATGCCCTTGTATTATATCTTTTCAATTGATGAGCTAAGCAACCATCCTTTTGTTCCACTACTCAGTAATATTTCGGTCCATTCATTCAAATCATCAACTATTGTAACTTTTGTTCCTTCATGAATTAAGAAAAGTTCTGTTCCACTCTCGTCCGGAGAACTTAGTACAGTAACTGAAGGACTGAAAACTATTGCTTTGTTATGTTCTGTAACCAGCTTATTGCCAGACCAGAAGAAAGCAAACGCACAAAGCCAGATAAATAGTAATAAAATACTTAGCCAGAACGCGACCTTTTTTGACAAATAACTTTTTGCATACAAATAAACAGAAAAGAGAATCAGAAAAAACACAAAAGCTATTATTGTAATAATTGCCCATGTATTTGAAGAAAATCTTTGAACTATATTTTTATACCACCTTAAGTAGAATACTTCAGTGAGTTCATCTATTTTATCAACTACATATGTCCGTGCCAATTCAAGGTTGTAATTTATATCTTTGTTATGTGGTGCCAGTATTTTCGCTCTTTCATAATTTAATATTGCAGGAGCAATTTTGTTTGATTTGAAATAAGCATTTCCCAGATTATAGTATATCGCAGCAGCTATGTATCCTGATTCTGTTAATTCTTCCCATGTTTGAATAGCCTCCTCAAAATTACCATCGGAATATAACTGATTGCCTTTAGCATAAAGTGAATCAATATCCTGAGAGTAACCTTGAAAAAGGATCATAAAAGGCAGAAAAAATAATAATGCTTTTTTTAGTTGCATGAATGTTACGTTTTTCGATTTACGGGCTAAGCTAAAAGTTATACGCTATATGTTAAGTTTACTATGCTTCTTTGCACTCTGCTCTCTGCTCTTAGCTCTTTGCTATCTTTTTATCTCCTGTTCAAGTTTACTAATTATATTAATTGCCTTTAGGTATACATCTTCAAGTAAAAAAGATTCTCCTGCCGGAGCATACTGAGCATACTCACAGGTATCAACCAGTTCGATAAACTCTTCAACAAGCTTTTTATCCACAGTTTTCTCATTAATTGATTGCCTGATATTTTCTTGTGATAGTTCTGACACAGGTATACTTAACTTGTCACTCATATAACCCCACAGTGCTTTCAGAACCTCTTCAAAAAACCCTTTCGCGTTGTTCGCTTTCATCTCTCTGCCCGCAATTTTCAACCTTTTCTTTGCTTGTTTGTTCGCTCTGCGATTACGAAGAAGAATTACATTAGCATTTCTTTTTGTACTATATCTTACTAAAATATAAACAAGGAAGAATAGTAGAAATAAACCGGTATGAACAAGGAAAAATAATGGTGTGCCAAAAATAATTTTACCTTTTTCTTTAACTTTAATTGGTCCGGTTATAATAAATCGAATATCTTTCCCAAGATAACGTACGTCTTCTTTAGTAAAACCTGATATAATATTTTCATCTTCTCCTTTCTCTCCTTTTGACACTTCAATTACAAACTCTTCTGAAGACAAGCTCTTATATTTTCTGTTAACAGGATCGAAAAAAGAGTATTTCACGGGGGCTATCCTGTAATTACCTGTATGCCTTGGAATAACCAGATACTCAAAAGTTTTTGACCCTACAGTTCCTGATACACCGGCTTTCAGGTTCGTTGTAACCTTTGGATCATAAGTCTCGAAATCGGGTGGAAAATCAACAATCGGGGCTTCTGCAAGCTTTATATTACCAGTACCCTTCAAAGTAACTTTAAAAGTAACTGCATCATTTTCTTTAACACTTGATTTATCCGGGCCAGCAATCATATTAACAGACCCAACCGTTCCTGAAAATGATGAAGGTGCGCCGGCAGGCAATGGTTTAACATTAATATTAACTTCAGGACTTGATATGATTTTCTTTGTGTTTCGAACAGAATTAAAACTAAAAAAATCATCAAAAAAACTTTGTGATGTTCTGGGTACAGTTTGTTGAACCAGACATTCAATCTCGACAGGTTCAATAACTATATTACCGCTGTATTGTGGGAACAATAAATATTTTTTTATTACTCCGGTTCCATAAATCTGATCGTTAATATTTTCCCTTTCCAATGATGTAAGTTGGGGAATTCCAATTTCCTGCATATAAAACCCATTGAAATCAGGAAGATCAACCTTTTCAAACCCTGACAGGTTTACACGTGAATAGATTTTTACCGTAGCAACAAGATATGCCCCCTGATAAACATTACTTTTGTTTACTAATACTCTAACAAACAGGTCTTCATTGCCAATATTAGCCAATCTCTGATTATTTTGACTTTGTATATCAGAAGCTTTTGTTTGTGCCTGATTTTTTCCTTTAATAACTTCAATCTGTAGCGAATTGGTAGAATACTGTTTCTTATTTACTACAACAATAGCCGGAGGAATTGCAAATTTTCCCTCGCGAGTTGACTGGAGTATATATGTATAAGTATAGCTAACATTACGGGTTACTTTCCCATTAATTATTTGTGTACTTTGATTGTAAGAAGTACTGGGACCTGCAATAACATAAAAATTATCAAACTCAGGAGCACTAAATTTATTCGCTTTCGAATTAAGGGTATAGGTTAACCTGAATTGTTCACCTACAGCTACTACCCCCGGAGCTGACACAGAAAATTTAATATCATCAGAATAACCGGGAATAACCGCTAGTATAAATAGTATGTTAGCTAAAAGATATCTCATTGTGAAGCAATCTCCTCTTCCTATTTAATCATTTAATCATTTTCGCATTTACTCATTATAAATTACCAATCTTTTTCAGTTTGAATCCTTTGCGCTTTAGCTTTTGCTTTTTTTACTTTTTCCTGTATCTTTTTTTCATCATTTGTAAGAGCATTAAGCAATCTGATAGCATCCTCTTTTGATATTTTTTGTGGTTGTTTCTGTTGTTCTTGTTTATCCTTCTGCTGTTCATTCTTGTTCTGTTCCTGCTGATCTTTTTCCTGTTTATCCTGGTTTTTATTTTTGTCTTTATTCTGTTTCTGATCCTGGTTTTGTTTTTGATTCTTCTTTTGCTGCTGCTGTTTTTTCAATAAATCTTGTGCATAAGAAAGATTATATTTTGTTTCCTGATCATCAGGATAATACCGCAATGAACTTTTGTATGCTTCAATACTTTGTTCAATTTTCTGCGATTTCAAAAAAGAATTACCCAGATTATGGTAAACTTTCGCAAGTTCTTTTTCGTTCTCAACCCGGGTTCTTAATCCATCAAAATTAGTAGCAGCTTCATCGAATTTTTCTTGCTTATACAAGGCATCACCAAGATTGAAGCTTGCATCGAAAAGATCAGCTTCTTTGTTTATTGCCTTCCTGTATGATACTTCAGACTCTTCAAACTCCTTTTCGTAAAAATTCCTGTTGCCTTCACGTACATGCTTTTTTCCCGACTGCCCGAAACCCGCTGCACTAAAAAGCAACAAAAATATTATATACGCTCCAATTCTTTTCATTTTATCATTTTATCATTTAATTATTTACTCATTTCTTCACCTTAGGCACTTCTCATTTAAATAATTTAATATTTTTAAGATACTTATTTTTCCTTTCCAAAAGTATAAAATCAAATAAAATAAAAATAAGAGCCAAACCTATCATATATTGAAATTTTTCATCATATTCAGAATAAATACGTGTTTCCAATTCCTTCTTCTCAATAGCGGATATCTGGTCAAATAACATATTCAATCCCAACCGGTTATTAGTAGCACGAATATAACTTCCATTTCCGGTGTCTGTAATTTCCTGAAGTATCTTCTCGTTGAGTTTAGTCATGACAACATTTCCCTGCCTGTCTTTTCTGAATGAACGTTGGTTACCTGAATAAACCGGAATTGGTGTACCATTTGGCGTACCAACACCAACGGCATATATTACAATTCCTTTTTCGGCAGCCTCCCTGGCTAAAGAAACTGCATCATCATTATGATCTTCACCATCAGTAATAATAATAAGTGCTTTACTTACTTCATTATCAGGACTAAAAGAATTAATACCCAGGTCTATTGCAGAGCCAATGGCAGTACCCTGTTTTGGAACAATCTGTGTATTAATGGATGAAAGGAACATTTTTACCGATGTATAATCGCTTGTTACAGGCATCTGAACATATGCATCACCGGCAAATACTATTAATCCAATTTTATCATCAGCAAGTTTTTCAACAAGACGTGCAATTGCCTGTTTTGCTTTTTCAAGTCTGTTTGGATGAATATCTTCTGCAAGCATCGAATTAGAAACATCCAACGCAATTACTATTTCAATACCTTTCCTTTTAATTTCCTCAAGCTTTGAACCAAACTGGGGCCTTGCCATCCCAAGAATAATAAACACCAAAGCAAACAGAATAAAAAGGAATTTTATTGCAGGACGATTTACTGATAAAAAAGGCATAAGCTGATTTAATATTTCAGGGTCACCAAATCGTTTTAAAGATCTCTTTCTAATCCTCCTGCCTATAACAAATACTAATAACAATACCGGTATCAGTACAAGTAAATAAATGAATTCTATATTTTCAAAACGAAACATACAAATATTGTTAAAAGTTAAATGAACCTTAATTAGAGTCTATCCATAAAGTCCGTAAGTTTTAGTTAAATTGAATATCGAACAAGGAACGCTGATTTTAGATTTCAGATTTTCAGTTACTTCACAAATCGTTAATCGGTGTTCCTTGTTCATTATTCATTTTTTTATGTTTATAGACGGACTCGTTTTAAGGTAAACCTCTTAGCAACGTATTACGTACAAGTACTTCGATAAAGATCAATACACCTGCTATGATTACAAAAAGCAAGTATTCCTCACTTTTTTTTCTAAATTCCTTAACATCTATTTTTGACTTTTCCAATTTATCAATTTCCTGGTAAACTTGTTTTAGCTGGTTATTATCTGTTGCTCTGAAATACTTACCATTAGTTATTTCAGCAATATCCTTCAAGACTTCCTCATCAATCTCAACTTTCATCTGCCTGTATTGCCTGCCATATTGGGTTTGCACAGGGTAAGGCGCCATTCCCCTTGACCCCACTCCTATTGTATAAACCCGGATATTGAATGATTGTGCAATTTCCGCAGCAGTAACAGGAGCAATTTCTCCCATATTATTCACACCGTCAGTCATGAGAATTATTACTTTACTTAAAGCTTTGCTGTCTTTCAACCTGTTTATTGCAGTTGCCAATCCCATTCCAATAGCTGTCCCATCCTCAATCATTCCGGTTTGTATTTCACGCATCATATTAATAACAACGGCATGATCGGTTGTTAGCGGACACTGAGTAAAGCTTTCACCACTAAATACAACTAGCCCTACTCTGTCATCACTCCGGCCAGAGATAAATTCTGTTGCAAGTTCTTTAGATGCTTCCAGGCGATCGGGCTTAAAATCCCTGGCAAGCATACTACTTGATATATCCAGTGACATAACAATATCAATCCCTTCGGTAGAAATATCTTCCCACTTATCAATCGACTGTGGTCTTGCCAGTGCTATGATAAGCAAAGCGACTGCCAAAACTCTGAATCCGAAAATTATATGCTGTAGATAATGCTTATAAGTATGTGGTACTTTTAAAAAACCCTCCAAAGCAGACATTTTCATACCTGCCCTATCATTTTTATTTTTCAGCACATACCAGGCAATTGCTGGGATAAGCAAAAAAAGCAGGTAAAGAAACCCAGGATATAAAAATGATATTTTACTCATTCCCAACATAAAATATATCTAATTTTCCAATTGTTTTGTTCCATCATCTTTTCCTTTTCCCCCCTCTATTCCTTCTATTCCCTTTAATCCCTTTATTACCTCCTTTTGATCATCAAGTTCCTTTTGCCATGTTTGCTTTGTTTCATTAACAAAAACATATGCATTAAGTAAAGCAGTCTCATTTTCATCAGGTAGTGGTTTTGCTTTTGCAAATTTTACCAAATCAGCTGAAAACAGAAGCATTTTTAACTGATCAAACTGCGTATTATCATTAAATCCACTCTTTACCAGCGCCTCAATTATTTCATTACTGGTTTGTTCCATAGCAGGTGTTTGATATCTTCTTTCGATATACTTCCTGATAATACCAGTTAATTCAGAATGGTAAAGCTTTATTTTCCCTTTCTGCCATAACTTATTCTCTTTCAACTTATCTAGTTCTCTAAGAGCAATAACATGAGGAGGTTCTTCAGGCTTTTTTATTTTAAACAGCGGTTCCTGTTTCTTTCTCTTTTTAATATAATATACAATGATAAATACTATCAGCCCTGTCAATACAACTCCAATAACCCATGGAAAGATTTCAGAAAATGTAATTGGCATTTTAGCCGGTAATTTTACATCAAAAATCACTTCACTTGAATCAGAAGGGACAATGTCAACCCTTGAAACATTCAGGAAAAGAGGCTGCGTTGCCCAGTTAGCGGTAATGCTATCTTTATTGTATTGAAAAATGAATGGTGGTATATAGTGATAACCACTATCGAAACATGAAATATTATACTTCCTTGTTATTTCAAGTCGCATATTTTCAATGCGCAATGTATCAAGAGGTGTACGACTAATTATTTCAATACTCCCTGTAATTGTGTCTGTAAACTCAGGGAATAAAATATTTATACTGTCCGGTTGATTTATTAATAATGAGAGGTTAGTCTGGTCGCCGATAAGTACATTATTTGAATCGATTCTTGCTTCAACTTCAACCTCCTGCCCATATAAACACCCTCCGGACAACATAAACAGCAACCCGGAAATGGAAAGTATTAATAATAAGATTGTGCTATTTTTAATCAACACAAATAATTCTTTTAGATAATGCATTCATTATAAATGTTACATATATTATAGTTTAAACTGCACAAACTCTCTGCTCTTCGCTCTTTGCTCTCTGCTCCTCGCTCTCTACTCTTCGCTCTTTGCTCTTTGCTCCTCCTTAACGTAGTTTAAACAACTTTATCAAAGGCTTAACATAATCTTCGTCGGTACCAATCATAGTTGTATCGACACCACATTTCGAGAATACTTCCAATGCCTTTTGATGTTTCTTATCCCACCAGTCGGTATACATATCTCTGACCCTTTTATTTGAAGTATCAATTATCTTTTCATACCCGGATTCAGCATCAATAAGTTTAAGCATACCAACATCGGGAATTCCGGTTTCCCGTTTATCATAAATTTCCAAAGCAGCAATATCATGTTTACTGCTGGCAATTCTCAAAGGCTTTTCAAAATCAGGAACAATAAAATCTGAAAGGATAAAAGCAGTACACCGCTTTTTAATCACATTTGTAAGATACCGCAAAGGTTCAGAAAGGTCAGTGTTTTTATTTTCCGGTTGAAAATTAATCAACTCCCTTATCACATGCAAAATATGCTTACGTCCTTTTTGTGGCGAAATATATTTCTCAACTTTATTCGTGAAAAATATTACACCTATTTTATCATTATTATGTATTGCCGAGAATGCAAGTACAGCAGCAATCTCTGTTATCATATTTTTTTTCAACATCGCCTGGCTACCGAATTCTCTTGAACCACTGGCATCGATTAGAAGCATAACCGTAAGCTCTCTTTCTTCTTCAAATACTTTTATGTAAGGATGATTAAAACGAGCAGTTACATTCCAATCGATACTTCTGATATCATCTCCATATTGATATTCCCGAACCTCGCTAAACGCCATACCTCTACCCTTATAAGCACTATGGTATTCACCTGCAAAGATCTGCCTGGACAATCCCCTGGTCTTTATTTCAATTTTTCGTACTTTCTTTAAAAGTTCAGTTGTTTCCACAAATCGTATGGTTATAATATGTTACTGGTTACTTGTTTCTGGTCCCTCTTCCTACTCAACTTACTCACCTTACTCAACTTTTTTTCTAGTGATGATTGAAAAAAACCATTGTTCTTTTTTAAGAGTAATAGTAAATTTTTCACCACTCTTTTCCTCAATCCACATATTTTTATTTACAGGTTTATAATTCTCATTAAGCATTATTAAAGTCTTTTTCAGTTCACTTTGATCGCACATCAATTTCGTATATTTACATGTATCATTTTCAGAGAGAAAAAATAAAAAAGTCTTTGTTCCTGACCCGTTTTCATACTTAAGGTAATTGTAATACTCGTTTATCGTATCGTCATTCAGTCGGAATTCATTCTGAGTTTCTTTCATAATTATTTTAATATCATCGATGTGATACCCAATCAGATTCTGACTTTTACAAGCCCCTGACAATAAGATCAGAAATGATATTACAATAATCCTGTTCATATATTGAAATATTCGATTGATTTTAAAAGTCCAAATAGCAGTCCGTTACGGCACTTCTACTGTGTTAAGAATTTCAGTTACAATATCCACTGATGATACATTTTCAGCTTCAGCTTCATATGTAAGTCCAATCCTGTGACGGAGAACATCATTACAAACTGCCCTGACATCTTCGGGGATAACGTATCCTCTGCGTCTGATAAAGGCATAAGCTTTGGCAGCCATAGCAAGGTAGATACTTGCCCTTGGTGATCCGCCATAATTAATCATATTTTCAAATACAGGCAGTTTGTATTCTTCAGGATACCTGGTAGCAAAAACTATATCAAGGATATATTGTTCAATTTTTTCATCCATATATACATCCTTCACAACACCTCTGGCTTTCAAAATATCGGCAGGATCAAGAATAGTATTTGCCACGGGGAATACTTTTTCAAGGTTTTCCCTGATAATCAATCTTTCTTCATCTTTCTTAGGGTAATCTATTACCACTTTAAGCATAAACCTGTCAATCTGGGCTTCCGGCAACGGATAAGTACCTTCCTGTTCAATAGGATTCTGAGTTGCCAAAACAAGGAATGGTTCTTCAAGAGGATAAGTCTCAGTTCCTATTGTAACCTGTCTTTCCTGCATTGCTTCAAGAAGTGCGCTTTGAACTTTAGCAGGAGAACGGTTTATTTCATCAGCAAGTATAAAATTTGAAAAAACAGGACCTTTTTTAACAATAAACTCCTCCTTTCTCTGGCTATATATCATCGTACCAATTAAATCGGCAGGCAGCAGATCGGGGGTAAACTGAATTCTGTTAAATTTAGCTTTAACGGTTTTTGCCAATGTGGTAATTGCCAGAGTTTTAGCTAATCCTGGCACACCTTCAAGGAGTATATGTCCGTCAGATAATAATCCGATTAAAAGTCCTTCCAGTAATTGTTTCTGTCCGATAATTACTTTACTCATCTCGGTTTTTATCATTTCAACAAAAGCACTCTCCTTTTCGATTCGCTCATTCAGCTCTTTAATATTAATTGTATTGTTCATAGATTAAAATGTTTTTATCAGAAATTCACAAATTTACTATCGTTTATACATTATCAAAAGAAAAAGGAAACTTTTCCTTTTAAAAAACGATTACAAATTTCATTAAAAATTCGATTTTTTCATGTTAAAAAAAGTTAAAAGGTGAGTCATGTGTTAATATTAAGTGATGAGGTAAGGAAGTGATGAGGTGATGAGGTGAAGAAAAGTTTGATAACTCCGAGCCATGCTGCAAGTTTTTTTTAAGAATAGTGAAAAAAATCCTTAGAATATATTAATCTTGATGTTTATTTATTTAATAAACTATAATGCAAAAGGAAACTCAGTGCAGGTATTTTATTTATTTATCATACGACGGCACCCGCTATCATGGCTGGCAGGTACAACTAAATGCTCTAACAGTTCAGGAAACGCTGAATAATGCCTTGTCAACTATACTGCAGGAAAAAATTGAAACTGTTGGTGCCGGAAGGACTGACACCGGTGTACATGCAAGTTTCTTCACGGCACATTTTGAGTCATTAAATAATAAACTTGATAAGGATGAAAAATGGGTTTACAAACTGAATGGCATCCTTCCGGATGACATTGTTATTAACAAGATAACCGGAGTATCCCCGGACGCCCATGCACGATTTGACGCACTAAGCAGAACCTATAAATACTATATCAGTAAAAAGAAAGATCCGTTCAACCGCGAATTCTCTTGTCTATTATATGGTCCGCTTGATATTAACAAAATGAATGAAGCCTCCCTCCTCCTTTATGATTACACTGATTTTACTAGTTTTTCCAAACTTCATACCGATGTTAAAACCAATAACTGCAGAGTGTCCCTTGTAAAGTGGGAACAAACCGGTAACCAGATAATATTTACTATTAAAGCCGACCGCTTTCTGAGAAATATGGTAAGGGCAATTGTGGGCACACTACTGGAGGTGGGACGAGGAAAAATTGGGATCGATGAATTCAGGAAGATCATTGAATCAAAAGACCGGTCACAGGCTGCCGCTTCAGCATCTGCCCATGGCTTGTTTCTCACAAATATCGAATATCCAAAGTTTTCCAATACCCGCCAAGCGGTTAAAAACCGCTAGGCGGGTTGAAGTTATATGTTAATTGGGTTAACGATTCTAAAACCCCGTCAGCGGTTATAAACCCTGACGGTGGTTCGGAGTAAGAATAGTTAGGGCTTGCTGAGAAAGTAGCCATATTGTTGATAATCAAACGCATATGTTGATAACTTCATGGTTTAAAAATAGTAAAAATGCAATGGAAATACTATTTTTAGTAAATAAACATTGCACAAATGG
>Ga0307992_1002244_pt1 | contig 11087 bp, 16 predicted proteins | sample EllFjometagen133_FD_203162 | JGI IMG/M metagenome (GOLD analysis project Ga0307992, IMG submission 203162) | Marine microbial communities from Ellis Fjord, Antarctic Ocean - #133 | ecosystem: Environmental > Aquatic > Marine > Unclassified | place: Southern Ocean | collected 2014-10-08
GTGTTGGAGAATTATACATTTTATAACTTTCCTGTTTACCTATAACAGGATCATACGACACTGTTCTGTATTTTTCTATTTTTGGCATACAAAAGTCATAACCTTCATACCAACGACAATCTTTACAAAATACTTTATCCATTTATACCTCTATAGTGAAACATTCTTTATAGTCCCTCTCATGTGGATAACCATAAGGGTTACAAATAACTCTTGTCTCATCAATCTTATAGTCGAAGAAGCGATGTGTGTGTCCATGAATCCAGACAGCTGGTTTATATTTATGAATCAACCATTCTAGATCACTAGCATATGCACCATTAAGAGGATTGTTACCATAGTCACGATGAACACTTTTAAAGCTTGGGCCATGATGAGTAACAATTACTCTCTTTTCAGCACCAAGAACACTAAGAGCTGTTTCAAGAGTACATAAAGAAACTTTATGTTCTAGTAACAGATCATAAGGGAAGATAGGCTCTACTTTCCCTTCCTCTTTGTTATAATGATGAATATATACATAATCATTCATTTGTTGAAGAGGAACAATCATCTCTCGTTCTTTATCATAATCGGTCCATAGCGTACCACAAAGGAACTCTATTGAACGATCTGATGGCATATGGGTCTCATTGTTCAACCAATGTACTCTATTAGAGCTAAGACTATCAACTGCTTCTCGGTAATTCTTTTGAACATCAGGGAATATATATCCATAATATTCATGATTGCCTGGAATGCATATGATTGTGGCAGGAGTATGATCTAAAGCATACTTTAGATAGTCTTTTACTCCTTTGGGATTAGTAGCCACATCGCCAGCAAGCACAAGATAATCTGCATTATCATCCAACTTAGGCTTACTTCCATTACGATAGAACTCCTGGTGAAGATCGCTTACGATTTGGATTTTCATTTTAATCTCTTAGCTATTTTTGGGTGATGTTTTCATGTCTTGGAAAGTGAATTGACCGTCGGGAGGCAGGTTCTTTAGAGCATCGATAGCTAGATTCCATTCAAGTGGTGTGTAGTCCCAATTCTCTACTCCAACATTGAGTATTTTTCTAGGATCTATCAATTTCCTGAAGCTATCATGAAGATGTCCACAGAACATCATCATGTTCTTAGGCATTGCTACTGAAATTGCTGGGTCGTGAGCTAATAGAACATATTGAGTTGTCCAACCTTTAACAGGAAGAATGATAGAAGTATGAACAGACTCAAAACCACATTCAACGTATTGAAATGGTTTCAAGTAGTCATGGTTTCCTAAAATAAGAATCTTTCTACCATTCATCTTGGAAAGTAGTTCTTGATACCAGTCTTTATGTTTTGGCCCTCGAAGAGAAAAATCTCCCAAGTTATAAACAACATCGTCTGGACCAACAACAGAATTCCAATTGTCGATAAGACCTTCTTCCATCTCAAAGATGTTCTTATATGGTCGATTGCAATATTTAATTATATTCTCATGTCCAAAGTTAACTAATGCAAGTCAGATGTAAGAAACACCCGACTCGCATTACCTCCGTTTCTATTTATATTCATTTTTATTTCTTTCTGTTTCTACCAGTAAAATTATCAGTTTGGGAATGACAATTAGGACAAAGAATTTGTAAGTTTTCAATTCTATTGTCTTTATTATTCCCGTTAATATGATGAAGATTTAATCTAATTGGTCTTCCATTCCATTTGTCTTTGAGCTTACATTTTGCACATTCTTTTAATAACAAATTGTTATCTAGAATACAATGGAATACTGTAGCATTTCTTGCTTTTGTCCCATTTGTTAGAATATCTTTAATTCCTAATTTTCTACCTCGGCTTGGTCGAAAATGAGATATGTCTATGTTGAATTTTTCAACTAAACTTTTTGCTGTTTGTCTGGATATATTTAAGAATTGTCCCATTAACACATAAGAAGTTGTTTCTTTTGCTGCTTCTTCTATTTCTTCTTTTGTAATAATGGATAACAAACCAGCACATTGTTTACATTTAGAAGCTCTGTAATCTATTAAAATATTACAAGTTTTACATCTATTTTCTTCAAAATGTTTACCATGTTTGTAATTAGGATTATTTTTACCTTTTAGTTTTTGTTGGTAGTATTTAGACTTACATGTTTGACTACATGTTTTTCTATTTCCATAACCAACAAATTCTTTATTGCATATTTTACATATAAAGTTTTTCATACATTAAGTATAGCACATTCTCATGTCCAAAATGAAGATCTGAAGTCAGGAAGGTTTTACTCATTGTTTTCTTCTTCTTCAGGAAGACCGATATACTTTCTGTAGAAAGATCCTGAGAAACAATCGTCTTCAATCTCACGAGCAATACAATCTGGAATATCTGGGTCTTTTGCAAGAGCAGACATATTAATCCAAAGCATTCCTATGTTAAGGATAGCTTTCATTGAGACATTATCTCTAGCGCCACCGATTACGAAGGACCATTTCTCATCAGAACTACTTAGACGATTGCCAACAAGAGCTTTGCCTGTCTTTAGAACAAACTTGTCTTTCTTGCCACATACTGCATAAGCATAGCGATAGATAATACCTTCATCAGCTTCTGATTCTTTGAAGACTCCGATTAGAATCTCCATGTCATCATGCCAACTATTGACCATGAACTTTACTTCATTCTTATGAGCAAAGGCTAGTCCTTCTTTGTACTCTTTGGTTTTTTGGTCTTGTTCTGCACGACGAGCTTGATATGCTGCCATACTGTTTTGTTTAGATTTTTCAATCTGTTCCAGTGTCTTTGCGACTTTACACATCTAACTATCTCCTATTAATTAAAAGTCCCAATCTAATGATTCTGTTACTTTCTCTGCTGTTTGTTCTATCTTATTTTTATTAAGACTGCAATCTTCTTGTTCGGCCCAACAGCCTCTATTGGTAACCATTGACGTGATCATCCATATTATCAGAGACAAGAAGAACCAGTCAATATTAATCCAGTATCTAGGTTCTTTACTCACAAGTTTCCTTTACTTCATGTTCTTCTATCCAGTAGTCTTCTGGTAGATATAAACGTCTATTTGGATTATGACGTTCTAGTCCTGTACGCTTATATCTCTCTTCAGCTCTTTTAAGATATTCCTCATGTCGTATCTTATCTACTTCTTTATAAGCTTTGATAGCTTTTTCTGCTTCTTGCTTATTAGTATAAAGATTCTCAACTATACGAGTATCTTCGTACTCGCCTGTCATTACAGCATATACAATCATATTAAGCTATCTCTTCTGGATCTACATAGTCATCAGAGTTCTTACGGATATTTTCAAGGTCGCAGAATGTCCATCCTTTGTATTTTAGGCAGTCGTTCATATCCTCATGTTCAATATTAACAACAACACCCTCTCTAATATGACTATCATCAAGAGTAGAAGGTCCATCAGATAGGAACTCTAGAATCTTTAAGAACTTCTCTTTGTCTTCGTAAATCAGTGGCCCAGCAAGAACAGGGACTAAATCCAATCCAAGTTCTTTGCATCTTCTTTGCAACTGAACATGAGACAGATTAGTTTCTACTCCATCAGAATTAATCATTGCAATACGATAAACGTAGATTTTAAACTCTTTAGCCTCTTCATGACAACCATAGCGATAAACCATTTGTTCGCCATATTGTTTCTTAAGCTCTTTGTCCTCAATAGGATGTCGACCCATGATGGCACCACCAGTATCAGTGAACCCAACAATTTCATAGAAGAGAACCTCTCCTTTATGAAGGCCAATAGTTTCAATCTGCTTATGGATGTCTTGTCTGAAGTTAGCATTCTCATAGTAACCGTCTTTTTGACCACTAGGAGTTAACACTACTCTTCTTGTTCCAGACACATACTCTATATCAATGAGTTTAGACTTCTTAGTAAAGTTTGTTCTCATAATAAGATTTACGAATGGAGATATTAGTCTCTGCCACCAGCTAAAGCTACGTTCAACATTGATTCTTCCTGTTCGGCCAGACGTGCCATGACATTTCTCGGTAATATAGAACACTGAATCTTTAGGAATAGCATTGATATGATGTCTGACTTGCTTCGTACTATAATGCTGATGCAACATAGAACGGTCAACCTTATTATCCTTATTCCCTTTGCCCTTCGTAGGCTTACTGTTCATAGCTCTCAAGGTAGCTGGAGTATAATACTTCTTGCAGACCTCATGTCCATTAAGATGAGTAAATTGATCTCCAAGACTTAGCTTGTCAGTACCATTAGTCCAATCAAGAGAAGAGAGTTCTTGCCAGAAACCATCAGAGGCTTCTCCACGGAACTTCTGAGTCCTTACTCTACCATTTGCACTGAAGTATCCACCCATAGGCAGCCCAGTGGCAGGATCGGTCTTATAGAGCTTGTTGACTATACAATGAGCTGGTAACAATTGTCCGTCAGTAGGAAAGAATACACCAATCTTACCCTCTTGAGCATCAAGACCTACAATAATCTGATAGCCAGATGCATTAGCCAATTTTATCCGTTTAGCATTTGGATGAGGTCTAACATTCGTTAGCTTACAAACTATTGCTTCGTATGACATTGTTTACTCCTCAGTCTTTTCCATCTCATCATCGACAAGCTCTTGCATATTGACATCACCTAGCATAGCTCTAGGATTACACTTCCTAGATCTCACAGCACCAGTATAAGAAGCATAACTAGCAGCCATACCACCTGTTGTTGCTGCAACGTTGGCACAATTACTCTGTCTAAATCCTAGACCTCTACCTACTGCAAAAGCATCTTGATTAGCACCCAAATAGGTGAATCCCCAATTGTACCTCTCAGTCTGATGTTCAATCATTTTCTTTATGCCATCCTGAGTAAACTCATGACTAGTATTCTCTTCGCCATCAGTAAGAATACAAAAGATAACATTCTCAGGACGACTATCCTCATCCAATTCTCTAAATGACTGTCCTACCTTATTGATAGTAGTTCCTAGTGCATCATAAAGAGCTGTAGAGCCTCTTGGATGAATTGAATCTAGTTTGTTCATATCAAACTCATGAACACTTTCACTCAAAGAAACTTCTTCATAATGATTGTCGAATGCGATTAAAGTAATACGTGTGTCATCGTTGTCTTTCCTTTGATCTTCAATGAAAGACCTTAGTCCACCAATAGCATCCTTCCAGATACCATTCATAGAGCCACTACGATCTACAACACATACGATTTCTGTTCTATTAGAATCAGTCATTATTTTCTCCTCTTTAAATTAGTTGTACCGACAGGATTCGAACCTGTAACCTCCCGCTTTTGAATGCGATAACCGTCTTTCTCTTCGGTTCCACAATGGAACAAGTTATGAGAGACGAGTGTTTTAGGCGCTCTACCATTGAGCTACAGTACAAGAATAACGGGTAAGTTAGTGAGCATGGGGGGTACGTTAAAAAGGTAACCCATGACTCTTCGACCCATAGTGCATCTGGCTGGATTCGAACCAGCGTCACGATCTTAACAGGATAACCGTCTTTCCATTCGGTTCTAAAAGAACAAAAGGTTGGATAACGGGACGTGTGCTAACCACTACACCACAGATGCATTGCTGAAGAGGCAGGAATCGAACCTACACAGTCGGTTTGATTTGATAATCTTTTATATTCAGCTCTAAAGAGCAAGGATTCTATAAAAGAAGATGCTGTACCGGAGATCTACCATTGATCTACTCTTCATCAGGTCAGGAAGCCAGGGATCGAATTTGACTTCAACACTGAACTTCCTGTATACTATATAACATGAAACACTTATACACACAAGAAAATTTTGAACAAGCTAAAGTAACTGACTTATTACCTGTTCAGTGTGAAACTTGTAATCGTTTTTATTCTATTTCAAAGAAAAGACTTTATGGGATTTTAAATCCAAAAGTAACTAGAGAAACTGGACAATATTGTTCTAAAGAATGCAGAAAGAAAGGACAAAATGTAACATGTAAAAATTGTAATACTGTTTTTTATAAAACAGCTTCTGAAATCAAAAAATGTCCAAATCATTTTTGTTCTTGTAGTTGTGCTGCAACTTATAACAACACTCATAAGAAACATGGTACTCGTCGTTCTAAGCTTGAAGTGTGGATAGAAGAACAACTAATAGTCTTGTATCCAGAATTAGAAATTCATTTTAATCGTAAAGATACAATTAATTCAGAATTAGATATTTACATTCCATCTCTTTCTTTGGCAATAGAACTAAATGGTATTTTCCATTATGAGCCTATTTATGGAAAAGATAAGCTTTCTAAGATAGAAAACAATGATGATCGTAAATTCCAAGCATGTCTTGAAAGAAATATAGAACTATGCATCATAGATACTTCAAATCAAAGTTATGTCACTCCTAAAACTTCTCAACGATTTCTTGATATTGTTTGTTCTGTAGTCAATAAAAAACTAATGATTTCAAGAGCTTAGGTCAGGAAGCCAGGGATCGAACCTGGGAATCACAGTTTTATGATAACCTTCTATCTTCAGCTCTAAAGAGCAAGGGTATAATAGAAGAATTTCTGTTGCCTATACCAACTCGGCTACTTCCCGAAATGCCTCGTTAAGGTGAGACAACCTATGTTTTGTTTCATTACCATAGATCAAAACGATCAAAACTTCTATGGTCGGAGGAGAACAACATGCGAACCCAAACTAACAACTATTTCCAATGAAGTCAATGATTAAATCAACCTCTAGAGAATTCGCTGATGATTTTTGGAGTTGCTGAATCAAAACCAGCGAGATCTAGCATTCTAGGATCTTTTGGATCTGCAATACTACACTTAGTAGCTGTCATTCCGCAAACAATTAGTTTAGCATCTATTCCCATTTGCTTACGATAGTTCTTCATGGCTTGTGAGACATGTGCAGTAGTACCGTAAGTTTCGTTGTCAGTATACACAATGAATGTATCTACTTCAATTTTGTTAGCAAGAGCCCAAGTCATTGGTACACTACAGTCAGTAGCTCCAAAACGTCCTTGTGCTTTCTTACAAGCTTCCTCAACACTGTCCTTACGAGTAATTCCAATATCAACGAAGTTATGACTAAAGCCCATTGTATGACAATTAACCTTCTCAGTTCTAACAGTCATCATACATAGAGCAGCAGCTGCAATACGAGGAGAAAGACCTGGAACACCCATTAATCCACTAATATTGCCCCAGTTGTTACCACTTTCACCTATTGTCATCGAACCAGAAATGTCAATACCAATAAGAGTTCTCTTACCTGTTGGTACAACATTCTCAAAGCTCAGATAGAAAGCATCCTCAAGAGCACTGATAATATCTTGGTTAGGAGTCCATGTCAGACTCCCCTTTATGCCTTTACCATTTCTGTAAGTTAGCATTGCAGTCAGTATATTCATTGGATGAATACGTGACTTCTTGATGGCTTCTGCGTTATTCAATATGCCAACAACATGAGCAACTCTAGCTGCATTAGGCTTCAAAAGACCAATGCTGCTCATCTTGCCAAGATTACGAACCAAAGCCATCACTGGCATCTTCTCTAGAAGAGCATCCCAGATCTTGATGTCATTCAGCATCTCAGTAGGAATAACTTCACGAGGAAGGTTATGCTCCTTGATGAGTTTTACAGCTACTGCAACTGTTGAATCTTGAACTGTGTTACAGGCTTTAAGAAGCTGAGGTAGGTTCCTAATGCCTTTCTTCTTTTCAGCGACAACCCACTTGTAAACTGCATTATGCTCTTTAGTAGCAGCTTTTGGATGAGATTTACGAAGAAGGTCTCTAGCACTCCATCCAGCACGTTGTTTATACTTACAAACCTGATAGGCTACAGACTCAGCTTCTTTCTGATTGAACCAGTTAGCAACTGACTCCTTCATTAATCGGCCCCAGCCTCCACCACAATCTTCTCTGAAGGCAACAAACTGATACAGATGAGTACCAATTCTACATACCTTAGGCATAGCTTCGAAAGCAGCCTTACGTACTTCTAGTTTACTATTAGCACAAGCCTTTGCAATAACCAAAATAGCTTGATCATTCTTAGGTGCTCTACCTCTAACAGAAACATCTACAGCCATCTCAACGACTCGTAGGCCATCGAGGTCTAGACACTCACTGAGAACTTCAAGATTCTCCATTGTCATGTCTTTTTGAGAAGCATAGTAAGTAGCACCCATTGTCCCAAGAATAAGAAATCTATTCAATTGGTCCCAAGGTGTAATCTTATAGACATAACCACCAGCTCTGTTCTTTACCTGGCTGTCATCTAGCTTCTCATTTTGAGTGATATTATTACGATTAGTATGCTGACGTAAGTACGACATGATCTTATCCTTTGTTTTCGGCCCGTAATTAGGCGAATCATCAATCTAACTCATTATTTTAAAATGTCAAGTATTTTTAAATGAGATTCCAAATATCTTGTGTTTGAGTATCTGTTCTCCAGAGTTTTCCTCTGGTATCTTTTCTAAAATTAGTTCCAGAAGAGTCCCATTGTTCTGGAACTCCAGCTTTTTTGAATAGATTTTCTACTTCTTTGTATTTAGCTTCAAGGGGTATGTATCTTCTTAAGGTTCCTTGTCTTACTTGACCATCTGGAAGAACAACATCAACAACATCCAAAACAGGCAAAGCATTCAAAAGATGTTTACTTCCTGCTATCTCATTATCTAGAATGTGTTTTGCTTGTTTGTCGTTATAACAGAGTTTAGGTATCTTTACAATCCTTCTCTGAGACACTCTGTAAGCCTGTTGATAGCCTCCATTACCTATTTGTTCTCCTACATGTACCACTTTTCGCTTCTTTTCCATCTTTCTATCCTTTTATTCGTTGCTGTTTAGAAGGTAATCGTTTAGAAATTTGTTAAAGACACTCATCGTTACTTGTTCTTTAGTTTTACGTTGTACTTTGTTTAAAATGTGATGCATATTAAAAAGCACATCGTCTCCAATCTCATCAAATACTTCTTTTAGAATCTCATCCATTGTAGAGGTTTTCATCCTTTATATATGTTTCTACTTCTTTAGAGACAAGACCATCCATAGAGCCATTGCTTGAGATAGTCTCTCTAACTTGTGTTGAACTTAGTGTGTTGTATAGAGGATACGAGATAACTGGTATCCTAGATTGTCCTGGACGTTCTACCCACAATGCAGGAGCTATTTTCATAACTTCATGTGAGTTCTTCCATTGATTCATTTTCCAGAAGTTATCTGTTCCTAAAACCAAACGAAATGAACAAGCAAGGTTTTGTTCCTGAATGTAGTTTACTATCTCAAGAGAGTCAAGAGACTTAACCTCTGCTTCAAGATCACAGACATGCATACCAATGTAATTTTTAGATAGAAGAGAACACATAAAGAGTCTATGTTTAAATTCACTCATGTTCTTGCCGGAAGCAGAACTCCATGCTGGTAAAAACCATAGAGTATCTATCTCATCTGACCATAGAGCAGTTTGTGCTACCTTTAGATGACCAAGATGTGGAGGATCGAAGGCACCACCATAAAGACCAACTCGCATTGACATAATAAAATCCTTAATCTTTGTTCTTAGACTCTTTGCAACTCTTCTTTACTTTACACACAGCTTCAATCACTCCAGAACGACATAAATGACTATCCTCACAGTTGGAAATCATTTCAGCTTTCTTCCATCTCTGATCTTCGTTCAGTTTGCTACAGTCGTATTTGCTATCTCCTATACAAGGAGAGTCATAAATTTGAAGTGCAATACTGGAAATGAGACCAGAAAGTAGGATCATTGCAATTAATATTACAATCAATGTTTCAATTAATGTAAAACCCTTTTTCATCTATTTCTCCTGTTTGCTAGTTCTTTGTAGACTTCTATGTCTTTTATAAGGTTATGATAACCTTCAAAGTCTTCCAATTTTGTCTTATTCCAGTATTTTGGATTATCACAAAGTGAATCATAACTAGGTATACGACTTTTAAAATTAATAAATAAACCATGTCTGTCAGCATCAACACCTAACTTAGTTGCTTCGGTATATCCAAAAATAATGAAATCACTTACTATCTTGTAAACAACATGGCATCTTCTCATCTGAAAGATTGTAAAACCTATACCGATCATTGGAACAAGAAGAAGAATGATTATTAAGACTACAATCCAAGTTTCCATTTTTACTCCTTAAGATCGTAAACGAAAACATCAATGCCTTGAGCAATCAATGTCTCTTTGATTAGACCCTCTACAACCTGCCAGGTGCCTCCTGCAAATTGTTTGATATTTGTTGACATATTTCTATAAATCTATCATTGTCCATTGAGCCTTTAAGCATGTTAACTTCTTTTGTAACCCATTGAACATTTCCTTCAATATAATCTTTAGAACTTGTCAACCCTGTTTAAGTTTATAGATAAACACATCTATATTGTTTTTGAGTAATGTTTCCTCAATTATTCCAATCATTGTTTTTCTATGTCCACCAGCAAGTCCACATCCTATTAAATCAGGCATATGGACGCTTGCATCCAGCTTAAGAGCCAATGCAGCCACCTTGTTGAGGCACTGACGAACTCTGTCATATCTTACTGGAGGATAGTTTTTAATCCATGCAACTCCATGTTGAGCGATCATGTTAGTAACAAACACATTAGTATCTACTTTAACAGACTGAATCTCTCCAAGCTTGAAAGATGAATGACTATCATCATCATGACGTTGGCTTTCCCAACGACGATACTCTACTTCTGCTTGAGGCCATTTCTTAGTAATGGCAAGAACGAATCCTTTTCCCCAATAGCCTTTGTCATTGCAAATATGCGAAATCATTGTAGTTTTGTTGTTTGTATCAATAGGGTTGGTAGCGTCACCTTTAAGATAAGTGATTGTTGACATTATGTTCGTATACCTTTCTGCATAGTTCAATGAACTTTTCTTGTTTTAATGTATGTTTCATGAGTTCTCCTCAACTACTTGAGTTTGTTTAAGAAACTCCTCTTCGGTGAGTCTTTTACCGTTTACCCACCAAGCTTTATAACCATCTAAACATTCAATAGCAGGCCCATCTGTTCTGTGTAATTTACCGTTTATCCACCAAGATTTATCACCATTTATATACTCAATAGCAGGACCATCG
>Ga0307992_1002246_pt1 | contig 11085 bp, 8 predicted proteins | sample EllFjometagen133_FD_203162 | JGI IMG/M metagenome (GOLD analysis project Ga0307992, IMG submission 203162) | Marine microbial communities from Ellis Fjord, Antarctic Ocean - #133 | ecosystem: Environmental > Aquatic > Marine > Unclassified | place: Southern Ocean | collected 2014-10-08
ATTATGAAATTAATGAAGTAATATTCATTGTTTCCTTTCATTTTTACTAAAATCATACAAAAAAGAGATAAATCTCACAATGAGTTTTTATCTCTTTTTTTATTACCTTAGTTTTTCAGTGGTCTCCTATTTAGCAATCTTTTTCTTGTCTTCAAGTATGAATAGAACACCAAAAACATATAGTGGGACTGTCATTATAAAAATCATCGGTAAATTTTCTGGTATATCAACAAGAAATTTGAATATAACTAGAAAAGCTGTGTTTATTACTAAAGTTATAATTCCTAAATACAATTCTTTTTTCCAAAATAACCAAACCAATATAATTAAGACCACTCCAGGAGAAATGCTAATTAAGAATCCTCCAATTAATTCTAAAGTAGTCCCGTCCATTTCAAATACATCAATTGACATTAAAACTATGAAAGCTCCGATGAGTATTAAGTATACTTTCCCAGCAATCAAGATTTTTTGTCTCATAATTCTTTAACAACTTCTTTTATCCATGAAGCTAGTTTTTTACTAGCCAAATTAGCTACCTTTACAACATTATCATGTGAATGTTTCATTTTTTGTATTCCTGTTGCCATATTAGTTATCGTTGCGAATGCTAAAGTTTTTATTCCTAGATAATTACTAACAATAGATTCAGGAACAGTAGACATTCCAACAGCATCGCTCCCAATTGATTTTATCATTCTTACTTCTGCTTTTGTTTCATAGTACGGTCCAATAAACGATGCATATACTCCCTCAACATACTCAATACCAAGTCTATTTGCTGCTGCATTTGCGATTTTTCTTAATTCAAGTGAATATGGTTCTGTCATATCTGGAAATCTTATTCCAAATCTTTCATCATTTTCTCCAATTAAAGGATTTGTTGGCATTAAATTAATAAAATCATTTACAACCATAATACTTCCTGGTTTCACTTTATCTTCATTAATTCCTCCACATGAATTAGTTAGAATTAAATTCTCAATTCCTAATAACTTAAACACGTAAATCGGAAAAGTAATTTGTTTCATTGAATACCCTTCATAATAATGAAATCTTCCACTCATTAATAAAACTTCTTTTCCTTCTAATTTCCCATAAACTAGCTTTGAGACATGCCCTTTTACTGTGCTTACTTGGAAATTAGGTATATCTTCATATAACATCTCAATCTTATCTGATAATTCATCCATAATACTTGTAAGTCCACTCCCAAGAATTATGGCTGTTTTTGGGTTACCTTTATATTTTGATTCAATATATTTCTTTGCATCTAACGCTTTATTATACATATCGTCACCTCTTTTATAGTATAACAAAAAAAGCACCTCAAGAGAAGTGCTTTAACTTATAGACTAAAATAATTATTTATCAATTTTTTTACTAAATGAATCAATTAGATGTGATATTCTCTTGTAGACCAAGAATGTTACAAAATAAACTAATCCCGATAATAAAATATTGAATGGTATTATAGCAAAGAAAATATACTTACTCATATAGTTTTCCGCAGTCACTCCTGGAATAACAGACAACATACCAAGTAAAGGTTCAATTGCTCCATTAAAATAAAATTCAATGTAGAAATCAAGAACAAATAACCAGTTTGTCATTACAGCTACAAAAATCCAAACTAACATTCCAAATAGCATAGCTATTATTGCACCTTTTTTTGTTTTCATTTTCATATAAATTATAGATGATGTAAGTACCGTAGATAGTCCAACAATCATATCAATCAACTCGCCAACTCCTGCAGTAGTTGTCCCTAGTAATTTTAACAATGTTCTGAAAACAACAATTGATCCTCCAGCAACAGGACCGAGTGCAAACCCTCCTATTATTGCTGGTAAATTTGATAACTGAATATCTAGAAAACTTGGAAAAATAAATGGTAATGGGAATTTAATATAGTAAAGTAAAAATGATAATGCAGTTAAATTTGCTACGACGGTTATTTGTAAAATTCGATTGTTTTTCATTATTATTCCTCCTTATGAAATAAAAAAACTAACGAATTTAATCATCGTTAGGCAGCAATTCAAAAAGGATATAAAAATGTCTTCTTTCATCTAGACTATACTATCGGTATAGGAGTTAAACCTATTCATGCGTAATAAAACGCTCGCGGACTTTACCGCCGGTCGGGAATTTCACCCTGCCCTGAAGATTAATTCAATTGTATTATAGTTTAGTTTTAAAATTTAGTCAACCAATAACAAAAAAAAGTGCCTAGGCACTTTTTTGTTATTTCATTGGTTTAATATTCCAGATTTCCTTTGCGTATTGTGCAATAGTTCTATCGCTTGAAAAGTATCCACTTTTTGCGATATTGATAATACAAGACTCATTCCATTTTGCTTGATCCTTATAATAATTATTAGCTCTTTCATGGGCAAGCAAATAGCCATTAAAATCTTCTAAAACAAAGTATTTATCTTGGGATAGTAGTTTTTCTCGTATCTCTAAGAACTCAGACTCGTCTGCGTCTTTAAAGAAACCATTAGTTAATTGATCAATTACTAGTTTTAAATCCTCGTTGTTTCTATATATTGCTCTTGGATTATAATTATTGTCAATAGTCTTTTTATTAACTTCATCACTTGTTAAACCAAAGATAAAGATATTTTCATCACCAACTAATTCCGCAATCTCAACATTAGCCCCGTCCATCGTACCAAGCGTAAGCCCGCCATTCATCATGAATTTCATATTTCCTGTTCCACTTGCTTCTTTTGAAGCAGTTGAAATTTGTTCTGAGATATCACATGCTGGCATGATTAATTCCGCATAAGTTACATTGTAATTTTCAACAAAAACAACTTTTAGTAAATGCTTTGTATCTGAGTCATTATTTACAATAGAAGCTATTGAGTTTATTAACTTAATTATAAGTTTAGCATAGTAATACCCTGATGCGGCTTTTGCTCCAAAGATAAAACTATGAGGGTAATAATTAGCTTTGTATGCTTCGTCGTTTTTAAGTTTATTATATACATGCATTATATGAAGGGCATTCATTAACTGACGTTTATATTCATGCATTCTCTTTACTTGTATATCAAATATTGAATTAGGATCAAGTTCAATATTTTGCTCATCAAATATTCTTTGTGCTAAAGATTTTTTCTTCTTAAGCTTCATATCTTTTATTAGCTTTTGATATTTTTTAGTTTTGGCTTTTGGAAGTAATTTCTCTAGCTCATTAGGATTGATTTCCCAATTATCAGATACTAAGTTTATAATTTCAGATAACTCAGGATTTGAATGGAGTAACCATCTACGATGTGTTATTCCATTTGTTTTATTATTAAATTTAGTAGGATAAAGTGTATTGAAATCTTTCATTTCAATATTCTTTAAGATATTAGTATGAAGAGCAGCTACACCGTTCACACTAAATGATCCTACTATTGCAAGGTGTGCCATTCTTACTCTATCGTAAGCTATAATTGCAAGAGTGTTAATTTTATCTTGACTGTAGTTTTTTTCTATTAACATAGCGCAAAAACGACTATTGATTTCTTCAATTATTTGGTAAATTCTTGGAAGTACTGGTTTGAATATATCAACATGCCATTTTTCTAAGGCTTCTGCTAAAATCGTATGGTTTGTATAAGCACAAGATCTGTTTGTAATATCCCAGGCTTCATCCCATGGTAATTTATAGTCATCAACAAGTAATCTCATTAATTCTGGAACTACTAAAGATGGATGAGTATCGTTTATTTGAAAGACTAATTTATCTGGTAAATTAGTAAATGTAGAATATCTTTTATAATGTTTTTCTAGGATACTTCTAACTCCAGCTGCACTAAAAAAGTATTGTTGTTTAAGTCTAAGTATTTTTCCTTCTTTAGTTGCGTCATCTGGATATAAGAAACCACTAATGTTTCTAATTGAAGAATCGTATTCAAATGCATCAGTATCTTTTGGATATGTGTTTGTAGGTTCTGCGTTCCATAATCTTAAACTAGTAACAACACCATTTTTATTTCCAACAATAGGAACATCATATGGAACAGCACTAATTATTTCATTTGGATAATATACTGCTTCAGAGTTTTCAAAAACGACATATCCACCAAAAGGAATATCTAAACTTTCTTCATCTCTTCTTACTTCCCAAACATAGCCATCTTTTAACCAATCATCAGGTTTTTCGATTTGATATCCGTTTTCTATTTTTTGTTCAAATAGCCCGTATCTATATCTTATTCCATTTCCAAAACCAGGTAATGCCATTGACGCTATTGAATCTAGAAAACATGCTGCAAGTCTACCAAGACCACCGTTACCTAATCCTGCATCTGCTTCATAATTTTCGACTTCATTTAGATCAATATTTTCTAAACTAAGTCCTTTTTCAACTACATCTCTTAATCCTAAATTCATTATATTATTAGTTATTAAGCGACCCATTAAAAATTCCATTGAAAAGTAATGAACTTCTTTCAAACTGTTTTCGCTTAAAAATTTATTTGTTTTAAGCCAATCAGTTGAAATAACTTCACTAACCATTTCTCCAAGAACATTGTATTTTTGTCTAATACTTGCATCTTCTATATTAAGTATATATCTCTTTGTTATTCTATTTTTAAACTCTTTGATAAAAGTGTGTTCATTGATAAAATATTCATTCATTTACTTCACTCCTGTCAATTTCATTATAACAAATGATTTACCTTATTCATTATATTACGGGCTGAAACCGTTACCATATTTAGTTTTTAACTATTACGTTATAGAACTCTTTATATTTAAGAGTTGATTTAGTTAAACTATTGTCTGTTTTCATTGCTCTTGATATTAATTTATACCAACTTTTCTTGTTTGTCGTAAATATTTCATTTGCATATTGAATTGTATTAAGCATCTCGTTTGCATCATAATTATTAAAGACAAAACCGTTTCCTTTTTTAGTAATCGGATCATACTTAAAGACGGTATCGTTTAATCCTCCAGTTCTTCTAACTAGTGGAAGTGTACCATATTTTAATGCAATCATTTGCCCGAGACCACATGGTTCAAATCTAGAAGGCATTAAGAAAATATCTGCCCCAGCATAAATATAATTAGGATTAGTGGCATCATATCCAATATTCAACTTTATTTGAGATGAATTTCTTTCTTCAAGTTTTTGAAGTTCTCCAATGTATTTTTCATCTCCTGCACCAAGTAAAACAAATTGGATGTTTTTATTTTCTAATAAAGTATCAAATGAATTCAGTATTAAATCAAATCCTTTTTGTTCAACAATTCTTGTTACCATTCCGATAACAAACTTAGATGCATCTACTTCGAGTCCCATTATCTCTTGAAGGTATTTCTTGTTTTCAAGTTTTGCTTCGATATTATCGATAGAATAATTAGTTTTAATTACTTTATCACTCATTGGATCAAATACACTTGAAATACCATTTAATATCCCATAAAATTCGCTCTCTCTATTTAATAAAGGATAAGTTAAATTCTTTCCATAATACTCATATTTAAGTTCTTCTTTATATGTTGGTGACACTGTCGATAGTTTCGAAGCTGTGTTAATTCCTATTTCAAGGAAATTTATCATATCTTCTTTAATGATAAAATTCTTAATTCCTAGTTTCTTGATTATTTCGTTTTTACCAACACCTTGATAATCAATATTATGAATTGTAAGTAATGTTTTAAGCCCTTTATGTTTTGAGTTATCTATAAGAATAGGGATTAATGATGTATGCCAATCATGGACATGTACTAAATCAAATTCTTCTAAATCATCTAATAATTCGACAACAACTTTGTTGAAAAATGCAAAACGATCAGTATCGTTTTCATAACCATAAACATTTTCAGTATCAAAGAAGTCAAAACTATTTACGAAATAGTATTTAACTTTTTTATATAGATAACTAAATATTCTAACTGTATATTTTTCTTCTCCGTAGTAAATAGTTTTATTAAATTCTGTTTTTAGACTCTCAAAGAAAGTTGCTCTTATCTTACTATATAAAGGAAGAATAACAGTTACCTCTACTCCTTGTCTTACAAGGTTTCTAGATAAAGATCCTATTACATCAGCTAACCCACCCGTTTTAATAAATGGATAAGACTCACTTGCTACTAAAAGGACTTTTAGGTTTTCAAAACTAGTCACTATTTGTTCTTTTTGCGAAACAAATGGACTTGTTAAAACTCCTTCAATGTTAGTATTCTTTTTTACTATTGTTCTTTTATCTAAAATAGCATAATTTATTGAAGAACTTTCTTCAATAATACTATTACTCATAATAAAACTATTTTTAACAATTGACCCTTTTTCAATTATTACATCTCTACCTATTACGCTATTGATGACAGTTCCGTTGATAATAGAACCACTTGAAATCATTGAGTTTTCAATTGTTGCATGTTTTAAATATCTCGCTGGAGGAGCAGTTTTCTCTTTCGAGAAAATTGGTCTCTGAACAGTGAAAATACTTTTACCAATGTCAAATCTAAGCATATCTAGATTAGATTTAAGATAGTTGAATGTATCAGTTATAGTTCTTGTGTAGTTTTTATGCTTATATATTTCAATTTTTAAGTTTGGCGATTTTTCTACAAGTTCTATCATTGTTTTATAGGCTTGGGTATCATATGTAAGAATATAGTCTATAAGTAATTCCTTTGAAATAATAAATGTTTTTAGTCGTATATTTTGATACATGATTTCAGTAATATCTGCGTCCTTTTTAATATGTTCCCTTAAACAATCTTGAAAATCAATATTCCAGACAATATTTGCTGATGTAATTACTGCATAATCTTGTGTTGAACGTTTAAAAAACTCAATGTGTTCATGCATTCTTTGGAAAGTAATCATTTCATCAGGTGATATATATAAGTTCTTAGGTGGAAGAATGAATAACCCATCTCTTCTTCTATCTAAATCCCATTTTTTCCCACTACCAACATGATCTTGTAAAGAACGATAATTTCCATATGGAAAAATCGCTACATTGGTAATACTTGAATTTCTTATATTAGATAATGTAAAGTCAATTAGTCTATATTTTCCCGCAAAAGGAAGAGCTCCTGGCATTCTATGAAGAGTTAGTTGTTCTAAGTTATCTTTAAAAGTAGCATCAACAACCGCAAATAAATTATTATTCATGATTATCACCAAACTTCCATAGATACTCATTATCAACAACTGTTACTTTATCAAAGACTAATGAAGTTCCAGATAAAACAATTGAATCTTGTGTAATTATTGCATTTTCAATTATACATTTTGATCCTATTTTAACATTAGGATGAATTAATGAATTTTTAATAACTGTTCCTTTATCGACTAGTATTCCAGAACTTAAGATTGAATGAATTATCTCACCATAAATAAGACAACCATCACTTATGAACGAATCAATTATTTGATCACTACTCACAACATGATGTGGTGGAAGATTAAGAGATTTTGTTAATAAAGGAAAATTATTATAATCCCTAATTTTTAAGAAATGAGGATTATCGATTAAATCCATATTAGCTTCATATAAACTTTCAATAGTTCCAACATCTTTAAAATATCCCTCAAATTCATAAGCACATACATTTAATTTATTACTTAATGCTAAGGGAATTATATCATGCCCAAAATCAACTAATTCTTCTTTATTTTCATTAAGTAAACTCTTCAAAGCTTTAGTATTAAATACATATATACCCATTGAGCCTAAATCCGATTTAGGATTTTTTGGTTTTTCTTCAAAATTAGTTATTTTATTAGATTCATCTGTTTCAAGTATTCCAAAACGAGATGGATTACCTGTCACTTTAAAAGCCGCGACAGTAACATCAGATTTATTTTCTTTGTGTTGTTTTATCATTAGATTATAATCCATTTTGTAAACATGATCTCCTGGTAAAATTAAAACATATTCTGGATTATATTGATCTATGAAATTAAAATGTTGATTAATAGCATGTGCAGTTCCTTTTTGCCATTGTTCTCCTTCAATTGAAGTGTATGGAGTTAAGAATGAAATACCACCGTCATTAACATCTAAATCCCATGTACTACCATGTTCAACATAACTTGTTAATTCATATGGTTCATATTGCGTAACTAGTCCTATTGTTGTTATTCCGGAATTAGATAGATTACTTAAAACAAAATCAATTAAACGATATTTGCCACCAAAATTAACCGCAGGTTTTGCGGTTGTTTTTGTTATTGCATGGAGTCTTTTTCCTCTTCCGCCTACAAGTACCATTGCGACAATATTCTTTTTCATTTACTCACCACATTTCAAAATAGTGACTGATAAAGGACTCAGTATTATATTCAATGACTGAGGTCTATTATTACATTCTATTTCTTCGGTTAATAATTCTCCACCGTTATATATGTTTGATCCACCATACTCCATTTTATCACTATTTATAACTTCATAGTATTTCCCTTTTTTAGGAACTCCTAGTCTAAAGTTATTGTGAACCATTGGAGTTAAATTTAAGATAACTATCACTGCTTCTTCTTTGTTTTTTGAATATCTTATAAATGTAAAGATAGAGTAATCTCTATTTCCTGAATCAATCCATTCAAAACCTTCTGGTTTATGATCAAGCTCATATAATGCTTTTTCAGATTTAACAACTAGATTCATATCTTTAACAAACTTTTGAGCTGTACTGTGCATTGGGTAGTTTAAAAGATGCCAATCAAGTTCTTCGTTATCTTTCCATTCATGCATTTGAGCAAATTCCCCGCCCATAAATAATAATGTTTTACCTGGGTGAGTAAAAAATAACCCCATTAACGCTCTATAATTGGCAAATTTTTGCCAATAATCGCCTGGCATTTTGTCAACTAGTGAATGCTTACCATGTACTACTTCATCATGTGATAATGGTAAAACATAGTTTTCAGTAAAGGCATAAGATAACCCAAAAGTTATATTATCGTGATGATACTTTCTATATATACTATCTTTTTCAAAATATTTTAATGTGTCATTCATCCAACCCATGTTCCACTTAAAATTAAATCCAAGTCCTCCATGTTCAATAGGATGAGTAACTTTTGGAAATGCAGTTGAATCTTCAGCGATTAATAGCGCATTATTAAACTCACTAAATACTCTTGTACTTAGTTTTCTTAAAAATTCTACTGCTCCCTCGTTTTGTCCGTTTGAACTATCTCCAAGGAAATAGATAAGGTTGGATACAGCATCAATTCTAAATCCATCTATATGGAAGTATTTCATCCAATAAATTGCATTGGAAATTAAGAAGCTTTGGACTTCTCCTTTTCCTAAATCTAGATTAGCAGTACCCCAAACTAAATTTTCTCTTTTCCATTCTTCTGCATATTCAAATAATGGTTCTCCATCAAACATATATAAACCATGATCATCTCTACATATATGTCCAGGTACCCAGTCAAGTATTACTTTAATGTTATTTTGATGACATTTGTCAACAAAATACATTAAATCTTTAGGAACTCCAAAACGTGATGTTGCACTATAATATCCAGTACCTTGGTATCCCCAAGATTGATCTAGTGGATGTTCTATGATTGGCATTAACTCAACATGAGTAAAAGCATTATCTAATAGATAAGGTATTAACAAATCTACCATTTCGTTATACTTATTGAAACTACCATCTGGTTTTTTCATCCAACTACCAACATGAACTTCATATGTTGACATTTGTGATTCATATGGTGATTCTTTATCACGGTTTTTCATAAATTTTGAATCTTTCCAAGCATATCCATCTAAATCATATATTTTCGACATTGTTTCAGGTCGTTCACTAGAAAAGAAGGCATAAGGATCGCTCTTATAAAGCGTTCTACCATCAGTTGTCTTAATTTCATATTTATACATGTTCCATTCATTCGCACTATCAACGAAAATACTCCATATTCCCGTCTCATCAACTTTTGTTAAATTATGAACCCATGCTTGATAATCATTAAATTCGCCAAGTACGCTTACTTCTTTGGCGTGTGGTGCCCATACTGTGAAACGTATACCAAGAACCTTACCTAATGAATCTTTTTCTAGGTGCGCACCAAAAATACGGTAAGCGTCATAGAGCTTTCCTTGGTTGAAAAAATATAGGTCTTCTTTAGTCATTACCTTCATAAAAGGTTCCTTCTTTCACGTATGATTTTATCTTCTCATAATCGAATCCTTTACTTAAAAGTGCTTTTATGATTTTTGATTTTTCTTCGTACTTGTTTAAATCATATCTCTTAGTAAGTTTATCAAGTTCTTTTTTGAACAATGGGATATCATCAATCATCTCTTTAATATCTTCTGCATTAGATAACAATGAAGATTCAATTATATTAAGAGAGAATCCTTTTGTGACAAGTTTTTGTTTGATTGATAAATATGCTTTTTTATATGGTTTCTTGATTTTATATTTAATTTGGTTTTTGATTATATCATTTATTTTACCATATTGGATATTATCATCATATTGTATTAGATGTTGATCTATGATGTCAAAGTGTATCCCTTTACTTATTAATTTTTGTTTTACGTTTCTTGGTCCAATTAAATCATAATCTATTTTCTCTTTTATAAATGTTTCTGTATAAAAATTATCATTTAAATACTTCTTTTCTTTTAATTCCTTAATAACTTTATTTATTAATTCTTCATCATTTACTTCTTTTTTAAGTCTTTTCTTTACTTCACTGATTGTTCTCATTTTATAATCAATAAAAACGAGTGCTTTTTCAAATAGAATGTCTTCAATCTTAACATTAGTGATTGTTTTATATTCATATCTTGAAAGTTCTCTTGGAGTAAGTAAATTATATTTAATTATTAGGTTCTCTGATACTACATGTTTTTCTTCTTCGTTGTTATTATTGATAATTAGTATATAGCGATTACCTTTTGTTTTAGTTATTACTTCTAAATTAATCATTTAAAAAATATGTGATTGCTGCTTCTAATTGAGAATCATTTAATAAGTCATCTTGATAAACATCAAGAGCTTCATTTATTACTAATAAGGTTTCGCTATCCATATTTCCTGTTTCTGATAGAGCGTTAGCACTTTGGATATCTAGGATAGCATCTCTTGTGAATG
>Ga0307992_1002247_pt1 | contig 11085 bp, 8 predicted proteins | sample EllFjometagen133_FD_203162 | JGI IMG/M metagenome (GOLD analysis project Ga0307992, IMG submission 203162) | Marine microbial communities from Ellis Fjord, Antarctic Ocean - #133 | ecosystem: Environmental > Aquatic > Marine > Unclassified | place: Southern Ocean | collected 2014-10-08
TACTTCTGACAATGCCAAGAGTTTGATTCATGCCACCTTTTTTAATTTTGATAGATATGATTTGGGTGATGTTGGTCTTTACAAATTCCGCAATCGTTTTGGTGAAGATTTGGATAAAGGCAAAGATAAAAAAGAAGCTAGAGTTTTGTCTCCTGAAAAACTAGCCATGGTTTTAAAAGAAATTATTAGATTAAATGTGAGTCAAGAAGCACCTGATGATGTAGATCATTTGGGTAATAGGCGTATTAGAGCTGTGGGTGAATTAGTACAAAACAGATTTAGAGTAGGTTTGGCTAGAATGGAAAGAATAGTTAAGGATAGAATGAGTACTTTTGAAGAAGAAAAATTAGTTCCAAATAAATTAATAAATGCTCGTCCAGTTACTAGTGCTGTCAAAGAGTTTTTTATGAGCTCTCAACTTTCTCAGTTTATGGATCAAACTAATCCATTGTCAGAGTTAGAACATAAAAGACGTTTATCAGCTTTGGGGCCAGGTGGTTTGTCTCGTGATAGAGCTGGGTTTGAAGTTCGTGATGTGCATACTACTCATTATGGTAGAATTTGTCCGATTGCTACTCCCGAAGGACCAAATATTGGTTTGGTAAATCATTTAGCTAGTTATTCTAGAGTTAATCGATATGGATTTTTAGAAACTCCTTACAGAAAATTATTAAGAGAAGTAAAGAATGAAGAAAAATTAACCGAAGGTCAAATTTTAAGAGGTGATTTGGGCGGTGTAAAAGATGGAACAAAAATAACAAAAGAAATTGCAAAAAAATTAGCTGGTAAAAAAGATATTAAAATAGTGCCAGTTAAACCTCGCATGACTCCTGAAATTGTATATTTGAATTCTTTTAAAGAAGAAAAATCAATTACCACTACGGCCAGTATTGAAATAGATGAGGATGGTCATTTTGTTGAAGAAAATTTAGCTGCTAGACTTTATGGTGAACCTGGTATTTCAAAAGCTGATGATGTTGAATATGTTGATGTAGCTTCTAATCAGATTTTGAGTGTGGCCACATCTTGTATTCCTTTCTTGGAACATGATGATGCTACCCGTGCTTTAATGGGAACAAACATGCAAAGACAAGCTGTGCCTTGTATTAAACCAGAAACTCCTTTGGTTGGAACAGGTATGGAAAGAAATGCTGCTTATTATTCTGGTCATATGGTATTAGCTGGTATGGATGGCGAGATTAAAGCTGTTGATGGTGGACATATAATTTTAAAAGATAAAAAAGGCGAAGAAAAAGAATATCAGTTGAATAAGTTTGTTCGTTCTAACGCTGCTTCTTGTATCAACCAACATCCAATAATAAATGTTGGGGACAAAGTTAAGCAGGGTCAGGAGCTAACAGACGGGCCATGTATTGCTGAAGGAGAATTATCAGTTGGACAAAACATGTTAGTCGCCTATATGGTTTGGGATGGTTTTAACTATGAAGATGCGGTAATTGTTTCTGAAAGAGTAGTGCAAAAAGATAGATATACTTCTGTGCATATTGAAAATTATTCAATTGATGTTCGTGATACGAAACTTGGTTCTGAGGTTATCACCTCTGACATTCCAAATGTTTCTGAAGAAAAATTAAAAAATTTAGATAGCGAAGGTATTGTTCGTGTTGGAGCCGAAGTAAAATCCGGTGATATTTTGGTAGGTAAAATTACCCCAAAAGGTGAAACAGAATTGTCTGCTGAAGAAAGATTACTTCGCGCTATCTTTGGTGAAAAAGCTAGGGATGTTCGTGATTCATCTTTATATTTAGAACATGGTGAACATGGAAAAGTGATTGATGTGAAAATTTTCTCTGCTGAAAATGGAGATAAGCTTGAGCCAGGGGTTACAAAAAAAGTTCAAGTAACAGTGGCTGACATGAGAAAAATTCAAGTAGGGGATAAGATGGCTGGTCGTCATGGTAATAAAGGTGTTATTTCTCGTGTAGTTCCAGCCGCTGACATGCCGTTTTTAGAAGATGGTACTCCAGTTGATATTATTTTGTCACCACTGGGTGTTATTTCTCGTATGAACTTGGGTCAGTTGTTAGAAACTCATTTGGGTTTAGCTGCCAATGCTTTGGGTTATAAATCAGCTACTCCAGTTTTGAATGGTGTTACTGAAGATCAAATAGTGGGAGAATTAAAACAAGCCGGTCATCCAATTGATGGTCAAGTTCAATTATACGATGGTAGAACTGGCGAAGCTTTTGATAAAAAAACTACTGTGGGTTATAACTATATGTTAAAACTTAACCACATGGTTGAAGATAAACTTCATCAACGCTCTATTGGTCCTTACAGTTTAATAACTCAACAACCTTTGGGTGGTAAAGCTCAGTTTGGTGGCCAACGTTTTGGAGAAATGGAAGTTTGGGCTTTGGAAGCTTATGGAGCTGCTCATACTTTGCAAGAAGTTTTGACTATTAAATCTGATGATGTTCCAGGACGTTCTAAAGCTTATGAATCTATAATCAAAGGGGAAGAAATTAAAAAAGTTAATTTACCAGAATCATTTAATGTTTTAGTTAGAGAAATGAAAGGTTTGGGTTTGGATGTAGAACTTTTAAAACAAACAGAATCTGGAAAATATTTGCCTGTCTCTGAGGTCGAGAGTATAAAAAAGGCACGAGAAAAAATTGAATCGGGAGATCGGTCAGAAAGTGGAGATAAGGAATAATATTAACTATAAAAATATAATAATATGATTAAAGATTATACTAACAACTCCGCTGATTTTGATGCTATTAGACTACGCTTAGCTTCACCAGAAGTAATAATGAATTGGTCCCATGGAGAAGTGAGTAAACCTGAAACAATAAATTATCGTACTCAGAAACCAGAAAAGGGTGGTCTGTTTGCTGAAGAAATTTTTGGGCCGACCAAAGATTATGAATGTTATTGTGGTAAGTATAAAAAAATTCGTTTCAAAGGTATAGTTTGTGATCGTTGCGGAGTAGAAGTTACCAGCTCTCTTGTTCGTCGCGAAAGAATGGGACATATAAAATTGGCTACCCCGGTTGCTCATATTTGGTTTTTGCGATCAGTACCTTCAAAGATAGGTTTGGTTTTGGATCTTAGTGTGATGGCTTTGGAAAAAGTTGTATATTTTGCTTCTTTTATTATTAATAGTGTTGATGAAGAAGCTAAAAAACAAACTCAAGAACAATTACGCCAAGAATATAAACAAAAAAGAAAACAAATCACCAAAGAAGTAGAAAAAACTTTAGAAGGTTTAAGAGAAAGTAAAGTTCCAGTGGCTGATATGGAGTCTGCTCAACATGAAGGTGAAAGAAAAATAAAATCTTTAGAAGAAGATTTTCAAAGAGCTGATAAAGAATTAAAAGAAATTCAACTTTTAAATATTATTTCAGAAAATAAATATCAAGAATTATCTCTTCGTTTTGGTCATTTGTTTGAAGCTTCTATCGGGGCTGACGCAATTGATAATTTATTAAAAAGAGTAAACTTAAAACAAACAATTGAAGATTTGAATGAATTACAAAAGAAAAGTAAAGGGGCTAAGTTAGAAAGAATTATTAGACGCAAAAAATTATTAAAAAGTTTATTTAATAATGATATTGAGCCATCTTGGATGATAATGAAAGCTATCCCAGTTATACCACCAGATTTGCGTCCGATGGTGGCCTTGGATGGTGGTCGTTTTGCTACTTCTGATTTGAATGATTTATATCGTAGAGTTATCAACCGTAACAATCGTTTAAAAAGATTAATGGATTTAGATGCTCCGGAAGTAATTTGTCGTAATGAAAAAAGAATGTTGCAAGAAGCAGTTGATGCTTTGATTGATAACAATGCCAGACATTCCAAAACAGTTATGGCTGCTACTGGTCAAAAAAGACAACTTCGTTCTTTGGCTGATATTTTAAAAGGTAAACAAGGTCGTTTCCGTCAGAATTTGCTTGGTAAACGTGTTGATTATTCTGGTCGTTCAGTTATTGTGGTTGGTCCTAAGCTGAATATAGATGAATGTGGTTTACCAAAAAGAATGGCTTTGGAATTATTTAAACCATTTGTAATGAGTGAAATTATTAAAAGAGAACTAGCTCATAATGTTCGTAGTGCTGGTCGTTTTGTTGACGCTGAGCATGATGAAGTTTGGGATATTTTAGAAGAATTAACCAAAACAACTCGCGTGTTATTGAACCGTGCTCCGACTTTGCATCGTTTGGGCATTCAAGCTTTTCATCCAAAATTAGCTGAAGGAAAAGCTATCCAATTGCATCCTTTAGTTTGTACGGCTTTTAATGCTGATTTTGATGGGGATCAGATGGCTGTGCATTTGCCTTTGACTGCTGAAGCTCGTTGGGAAGCTGATAATTTGATGGCTGCTGAAAAGAACTTATTAAAACCAGCGACTGGTCAGCCGGTTATTACTCCAAAACAGGATATTGCGTTAGGTGCTTATTATTTAACTCGTTATCAAATTGGAGAAGAAGAAAAAGAAGTAAAAAAATATTATTATAGTGAAAAAGATGCTTTGCTAGCTTACAAAGCTAGGCTAGTAACTTTGCATGAAAAAGTAAGAGTACGTTTTACTGATTTGAGTAAGTTTCCACCTGAACATGATGGTATGATAGATACTTCAATAGGTAGAATAATTTTTAATAGTATTATTGAAGAAAAGTTACCGTATTTTAATGAAATTATAAATGTAAAAAAATTAGCTAATATTATTAGACTATATTTGGAACATTACAACCAAGAAGAAACAGCTGCCTTTTTGGATAGGTTAAAAAATCTTGGTTATAAATATGTGACTAAGTCTGGCTACTCTTTAGGCATGAAAGATTTTCCTTTGATTGTAGAGAAAAAGAAAATCTTAGCAGAAAGTGATAAGAAAGTTTTAGTTATCGAAGAACAATATCAAGAAGGTTTGTTAACTGACTCAGAAAGAAAAGCAAAAGTATTAGATATTTGGACAACTTCAAAAGAAGCGGTGGTTGCTAACAGCAAAGGAATCTTAAGTCAAGACGGACCAGTATTTGCTATGATTGATTCTGGTGCTCGTGGTAGCTGGGGACAGCTTGGTCAGGTTATTGGTATGAAAGGTTTGGTAGTATCACCTTCTGGAGATATTATTGAATTGCCAGTAAAAGGAAACTTTAAAGAAGGATTTGATACTTTAGAATTTTTTATTTCTTCTCATGGTACTAGAAAAGGTTTGTCTGATACTGCTTTGCGTACAGCTGGTGCTGGTTATCTAACTCGTCGTTTGGTAGATGTGGCTCAAGACGTAGTGGTTTTAGAAGATGATTGTGGATCAGTAGAAGGTGAGCTTTTAACCATAGAACAATCAAAAGTAATGGGTGAAAAATTATCAGACAGAGTTTGGGGTAGATATGTAATGGAAAATGTTAAAGCTGGTCGCAAAGTAATAGTAAAAGCAGGCGAAATCGTGGATGATAAAGCTGCTCGTTTGATAGATGAAAATGCTATTGATAATATTATGGTGAGAACAATTTCTCGTTGTAAATTACCAAAAGGTGTTTGCCGAAAATGTTATGGCTTTGATTTATCTCACAACAAACCAGCCGAACTAGGTGCATCTGTTGGTGTTATTGCCGCTCAATCCATTGGTGAGCCTGGTACGCAGTTGACTCTTCGTACTTTCCATACTGGTGGTGTTGCTGGTGGAGATATTACCCAAGGTTTGCCTCGTGTTGAAGAATTGTTTGAAGTTAGAAACCCAAAACATCAAGCAGTCTTGGCTGAAGTTGATGGTAGGGTAGAATTAGAAGACGCTGATGGTAAGATAATAACTTCTCCAAGTGGTAAAAAGATTTTTGAAGGAAAGCGTGGTCAAAAAATTGCTAAACTTCATTTTGAAGGCATGGATGAAAAGAAAATTAAATTTACCAAAGAAGATGAAGTGTTGGTGGCTGATGGTGATAAAATATCAAAAGATAAAGTATTAATAGTTCGTGGCGCATCAGGTGAAGAAGTAAAAGTTAGTTATGATAGTGAGGTAAAAATAGATAAGAGGACTATAATTTTGACTTACAAAGGACCAAAAGTTAGAGAATATATTATTCCACTTGGTTATAAGTTGTATGTTAAAGATGGTGATACTGTAGAAAAAGGACAAAGAATAACTAATGGTAGTATTAATTTACAACAGTTATATGAATTAACTGATAAGGATGAAGTTCAAAGATATATTATAGAAGAAGTACAGCATATCTATTCTTCTCAAGGACAAAAAGTGAATGACAAACATGTTGAGCTTATTGTTCGTCAAATGTTTAGTCGTGTATATATAGAAGATTCGGGTGACACAGATTTGTTACCAGGAGAAATAGTTGAAAAAGCTCAATTTGTATATTCAAATCGTATGGTTAAAAAAGAAGGTGGTAAAGTAGCCGCTGCCAGAGAGCTTTTATTGGGTATTACAAAAGTTTCTTTGAGTACTCAAAGTTTCTTGAGCTCTGCTTCTTTTCAAGAAACCGCAAAAGTACTTATCAATACTGCTATTACTGGTAAAGTTGATTATTTGGAAGGTTTAAAAGAAAATGTGATTATAGGTCGTTTGATTCCGGCTGGTACAGGCTTTAAACAATAAGAATTAAAAAAACACCTCATCTGTTAATCAACAGATGAGGTGTTTTGATTTAAGAGGTATTAATGCTTTGTTGGTTGATTAAAATCCTTTAAAATGTTAAGTTATAACTATATTTAATTTAAACAAATATGTCAGGACATTCAAAATGGAGTACAATCAAAAATAAAAAAGGCAAAGCTGACGTGGCTCGTAGTAACCTTTTTTCTAAATTATCAAAGGCTATTATGGTAACTGCTCGTAGTGGAGGAGGAGATTTAGACACCAACTTTGCCCTACGTCTAGCAATAGAAAAAGCTAAAAAAGCCAGCATGCCAAAAGATAATATTGAAAGGGCTGTTAAGTCTGGGTCAGGAGAATTAAAAGGTCAACAGATTGAGGAGGCTATTTACGAAGGTTATGGGCCAAGTGGTGTGGCAATTTTAGTGACTATTTTGACTGATAATAAAAACAGAACTCTGCCAGCGGTAAAGAGTATATTTTCCAAGGCAGGCGGTTCCCTGAGTAGTACTGGTAGCGTCCAATGGATGTTTGAGAGAAAGGGGCAGGCAGTTATTTTAAAATCAGATTTAGAAAATAAGGAGATGGATAAAGATGATTTTGAATTAGAAATGATTGAGGTCGGGGCTGATGATATTGATTTTGGTGATGATGAAATAATAATACAAACAAAATTAGAAGATTTAAAAAATATTTTAGAAAAATTAAAAGAAATGAATTTGGATATAGAAGATTCTGGTTTGGTGTGGGAAGCAAAAGACAAGGTGCCTGTTGATGATATGACGCGAGAAAAAATATCTAAACTTTTTGATAAGTTAGAAGATAACGATGACGTAGAAGATTATTTTACAAATGCAGATTAGGGAGTAATAATTTAAAATTAAACTTTTATGCCCGAAGATACAATTTTAGGGATTGATCCTGGATATGACCGAATGGGTTATGGTGTTATTAAGCACGTAAAGGGTGAGTGGAAATTACTTGGTTATGGTTGTGTCCAGACGAGCAAAGACCAGACAATGTCGGAACGCTTGCTTGAAATTAGTAATGACCTACAAAGCATCATAACAAAATATAAACCAATTGCGGTTGGAGTAGAAGATTTATTTTTTTCTAAAAATGTTAAAACAGCTATCAAAGTAGCCGAGGCCAGGGGAGTGATATTATGTTCTGCCCAAAAGAATAAATTAGAGATTTTTGAATTTACTCCTTTGCAAATAAAACAACAAATCGCCGGCAATGGTCGGGCAGACAAAACTCAAGTTCAGATTTTATCAGCGATGATGCTTGGTTTAAAAGATAAATTAAAACAAGATGATGCAGCGGACGCGGTGGCGGTGGCGATATGCGCTGGGCAAAAATATTTAAATGAACAAAAAATAAAATAATCTCGCTAAAAGCGAGATTATTTTATTAATATATTAGGATAAAAGAAACTACAGTTTAAACTGTAGTTTCTTTTATTGCTTCTCCCACTAGATAACCTGTGCTCCAGGCTATCTGCAGATTATATCCGCCAGTTGGTCCGTCAATGTCTAGAATCTCTCCGGCAAGGTATAGGTTGTTTATTATTTTTGATTTACAAGTTTTAGGATCAATCTCCTTTGTGCTTACTCCGCCTGTAGTTATGATGGCTTTATTCCAACCTTCTAATTCTAAAAAAGTTAATTCAAATTCTTTTAAAAGTTTTATTAATTTTTTTCTTTCTTCTTTTGTAATTTCGTTTATTTTTTTATTTTCTTTGATACCTGACAAGCCTATTATAACTGGAATAAGTTTTTTTGGTAATAATTTATCTAAACTATTTTTAAATTGTTTGTTTTTTTGTTCTTCAAAATCTTTTTGTATCCTTTTATCTAGAGTAGGGTAGTCTAGCGCTGGTTTAAAATCTATTTTTATTTTTAAACCATTCTGTTTGTATTTTAAAATATTTTTACTTAGGTTTAATACTATTGGTCCGCTTAGACCGTTCCCAGTAAATAAGGCTTCACCAAAATAGGAAGCTAGTTTTTTTGTGTTCCACAAACTTATTTCTACATTTTTTAAACTTAGCCCTTCTAATTTTTTAACTAATTTTTCTTTCGTTAGTATGGGGGTCAAAGCAGGCTGAGGGCTGACGATAGTGTGACCCATTTTTTCTAACCATTTATAAGCATCCCCAGTTGAGCCAGTGGTAGGATATGATTTCCCCCCAGTTGAGATTAAATAATTATCAGCTACAATTTCTTCATTATTTTCTAATATAATTTTTTCTATTTTATTTTTATTTAGCATTATCTTTTTGACTGGACTATTTAATCGTATCTCAACTTTGTTTTTATTTAAATATTTTTTTAATATTCCTAAAACATCGGCTGAATGATCAGAGACAGGGAAGACTCTGTTACCACGCTCTACTTTTGTTGGCAGTCCATGAGATTCAAAAAAATCTATGGTATCAATGTTATTAAATTTATTAAAAGCAGAATGTAAAAAGTTTCCGTTTGATCCATAAACTTGGATTAGTTTTTTTAAATCGTCCTCTGCATTAGTAATATTACACCTGCCTTTACCAGTAATGAGTAATTTTAAACCTAGACGAGAATTTTTTTCTAACAAAACAACCTGAGAACCGAGTTCTCCAGCGTGTCCACCAGCCATCATTCCAGCCGGGCCTCCGCCTATTACGGCTAAGTTATAATTTTTATTCATGTTATTTTTTAACTACCCTTATATCTTTTATACCAAAAATTATAAGTGCTAACATTACTAATTTTAAAATATAGTGACCATTTAAATCTATAAAGTTTTTAGTCATAGGAGTAATGCTACCGACTAATAGGTGAGTTAAAATACCAATTGGTAAAGTTAAGAATACCCAACTTTTTTTGGGTATTTGTAATTTTATTTTTAAAAAAAGTTTGGAGAGTAGCGGGGCTAATAAATATATAACCACAAACGAAGCCACGAAATCAAAAATAGCATATCCACCGATGCGAAATTGTCTAAGGAATTCTATGGTAGCCATAAGTTTATTTTTAGATTGTTTAATAAAATATTCGTAAGGTTTTTAGTTTGATATATTTTTATTTAGTTTTCGTATTTTTCAATAAATTCTTCTTGGATATAATCAGGTAAAATTGAAATCAATTCTGCTTTAGGGATTCCTCTACGTCCAAATTCTTTGATAAAAGCATCTCCGTGCCCTACTACCCAATCACCATCAATTTCATGAGCATAATTAAAAATCATTGCCCTTAATAATTTTTCAGGTATGTGGGGGAGAACCTCTTCTGATTTATTTTGGTGCACAGCATCGATAACGCCAAACATCTGATCAGTCCAGTTTAACTGTCCGTTATTATCATTATGATCTACAGATGGCCACTCTACTTTTGCCCAATCGTGTTTAGGTTGTGGTTTTTTGTAAAGTTCATTCATATTTTAATTTTTTAAACACAAGATAATATTAGAGGGAGGGAAGAGGTAAATTATGTTTTCATTTTTTTACGTATTTTCCCCCAGATTACTCCTATAAAAGCCATGGCGATTGCTATTCCAATCAAAGCTTCAACTAAGTAGCTAATTGAAATAAGGTCGTTTATCATCTGTGTTGCAGTTGATATAAAATCGTTTAATATCTTCACTGGAGCCTCCTTACTTTCTTCCCTCTAATATTATCTTGTGTTAGATTGTCGAGTTTTTTATTACTTTAGTATAACAATTGCTGTAGTTTTAGGCAAATCAACAAGTTAGAGATTTATAAATAAAATACCGGTAATTACCGGTATTTTATTATTAATTTTTCTTATCTCTTTTTGTAATTTGGGGTTAAACTATTTTGACATATTTTTTAATTTTATCAAAAATTTCTTTATAGTTAATCGTTGTAAAGTCATTAGTATTGACTTCTATTATAGGGCAATTAATTTCAAGTGGCAATGATTCGTCCTCCATGCCTTTTCTTAAATTGGTGTCTGTTAATAGATGGTCGTTGTGTCCAGGGTGTCTATCTATAAGTATTCTTTTTTTAAATCTTTCAACCGCGATATCTAAATTAGTTATACATCTGATTTGTATACTATTAATGTTGTATGTTTCTTTAAATTTTTTAAATATTTTTTCGTCAAATTGTGGTTTAAAATTACTTTCTAGGATTATGTCATTACCATTTGATATTTGTTCTTTGGCAAAATTATAAAATATTTTATAACTAGCCTCGTCATAATCTCTTGATGTTTTTAAATTATCACAACCTAGCACGTCGTACAAAGTTTCTTTGATGTCGTCTTTATGAATGACTGGTATTTTTAGTTGTTTTGCAATTTTTTTTGCGAGAGTTGTTTTGCCAGAGCCAGATGGCCCGGCGATTACTATTATCATAGGTTATTTTGTTTTTTGTCGTTCGTTCAATCGGGGGGCAAATTCGACAATCACCAATTATCTCAATAAATTTAATTTAGTGCATCCCAAATTTGTTCCTCTTCAAAACTCCATTCTAGCATTTTTTTGAAGATTTTCATGTTGAT
>Ga0307992_1002249_pt1 | contig 11079 bp, 3 predicted proteins | sample EllFjometagen133_FD_203162 | JGI IMG/M metagenome (GOLD analysis project Ga0307992, IMG submission 203162) | Marine microbial communities from Ellis Fjord, Antarctic Ocean - #133 | ecosystem: Environmental > Aquatic > Marine > Unclassified | place: Southern Ocean | collected 2014-10-08
GGGCCACAGAAATCAAAAGTCTAATAAGAAGTGTTATTAACTTACCAAAAAGAGATACGATTGGCATAATAATCCACCCCAGAATAGACGCCACGGCTTGTCCTTCGGCAGCATAAACTAAACAAGGGACTAAAAGAACAACTAATACTATGGGTATTAGAAACCTTAGGAAAATAAATCTTTTTTTCTTAAAACGTCTAATTTGACTCATTTTTGTTTTTTATGGTCTAATAATTATTACCCCTTTATATGAAGTCCCTGATGAAACACTTAAACAATCGCCATCTCCTGCATAAACTCCTCCATTACCATTACACCAATCCCAATTATCTTTAATATAAACTGTCGGCTTAAAACAACAAGCATTTGTTACTCCAGGACAAATTTGACTATTCTCCCAACCAATGCTATCAGAATTCTCACAATGATAAGTATACCCAAATTGAAAATATTTATCAGTACAAGCTTCATTTAAGCTGCTCCCAAATGTTGAATCATCACATTTTGATTTTGGTTTGTGATTTTGAGCTACAACAAAATAAGATCTGATTAGTTCCTCCTGAGATTTGTCTCCTAGCCAATCAATAGTAATATTTCTAATCGGCATATGATTTGTATCAGCCCAAGCATAAAATCTTAAAGGGGCAATATAGTTTTGAGGACGAGCAATATTTACTGTGTCTTGTATCCCTATAGTAAGGCTATCAAGATTTAATTGGTTACATTGACGCTCATCATTACAAGTACTCATATCAACTGAAGCAACTTTTGGGGCATAACTTTCTGAGGAGTCGGTAAACATATAATTCCATTCTGGGTCAGGATTTTCATTTTCATATAACATTGTTTCTTTGTTAAATCTTTTGCTTTCATCTAAATTTATTAAAGAAAAAATATCTTTCAACTTAGTAAGGTCGTTTCGTATTGGAGAATCAGCTGGAATGCCATCTGATGACACACACTTTGTCCCTTCACCAGGAAAAACTAATCTGTCATCTGGAATTGTTTTAAAATTAGCTGCTCCATAAGGAGCACATGAGGTTGAGCCTCCATGTTCTTGATAATATGAACTTTCTGGCCACAAACGATTAGTATAAGCCCCTTTAACTATGTTGTTGTTACCTGCTGGAATCTTAAGTAAATATTTACAACCATCATCCTTAAGATAAATATCTACATTTCTATGTCCTGCACTACCTTTACTACTACTTTCGTTTTTGGCTTTAAAAAGAAACCCTGTCAAAAAATCATTACTGTCAAATTGAGCTTGAACATTCATACAACATCCACCATCTTCACAACTACAACCAAAAGTATCATGTTCACTACATGGATCGTGCCCGCCCTGTTTGTCATATCCTCCACAGGCCCACCAATCTTCTTTGTCATCAATACCATCACCATTACTATCCTCAAGTATCATATCGTCATCCCAATGTTTTGCACAAACATTTTCCGCATCGTTTCCCATTAAATCTATTTCAATTTTGTCAATTTCATATTTTTTAATCTTTCCTTTAAGCCCTGCTGGTAGTAATGTTTCGCCATACTCTTCGCAACCATCAACGTGACGATCACAGTGCTTGTCATCTTTATCTCCAGTAACATTTGTCCATTCTGCTGCTGCTGCTGCGTAAGTTGAACCAGAACAATACCACTGTCTATTTGGATCTGCAGTATAAGCTGCTTCAATATAATTCTGATAAATATCTGGGTCACCAACACCTGGACCAGGCCACCAAGTTAAGCATGAATTAATATCTCCTATTTTAGATTCATCTTTTTCTAAACAAAAACCTCTTACTCCTAATACTAAAGTTTCTTTACTTTTTATTGAACAATATCCTCCGGCCTCACCACACTCAGTATTATTTGTGCAGTCTTCTCCCATTTCTTTGCCTCCTGAACTAACACCAACACATATACCCGAAGCTATATCATCTTTCTCTTCGTAATTATAATATCTAGTTATTCCTGAGTATTCAACTTTTTTATAAGCGCACTGACAATCTGAGTAGTCAAATTCTGAACCTGCAACTGACCCTATTTGATAACAAACATTAACATCTTTATAATAATCATTTTGAGGAATAAAATCTGTTATTAGATTATCTTGTTTAAATGGTGAATCCTTCTCTGGAAAAATTTTACAAGTTTTTTCAATCGTTGGTTTCCCTTCACCTATTCCATTCCCTTGATAAGTTAATTCGTAGACACCTGATTCATCTTTGGGGAAAAGCAATTCAATTGGATAAAGTTTAAAAAGCGAATGTCCAGAATAATCCATTCCTGACCAAGAAATATTCCGATCTGTATAAGTTTTTTCTGTTAAAGGTTTAGGGTCTGAATTAAAAACATAATGACTACAACCGCTACCTTCTCCTGACCCTATTAATTTATCACATCTAGCTATAAATTCACAAGAATTATACCAATCACCGATATTTTTATCCCAAACCTCTCTTTCTCCAAGACAAGTTAACCATTCACCGCAAGTTCTATCTCTTTTTACCTTTAAAACCACATTAGAATCTCCCTGTCCTGCTTCTACTTGAACAACTGGAACTTGTAAATCATTTCGAATTAAAGAATTGGCATAAGTCATAATTGAATCATAAATAAGTGTATCTTTATTCTGTTTAGTATCATAATCTTTTTGAGAAGTATCATTAAATAAAATACATCCGTCCTTTGTTCCAACCATATTTTGACAATCAGCTTTAGCTGATGTTATTTTATTGTTATTAAGATAATAATAGCTTGCGTCTTTATAATCTTCTTCAACAAATTTAACTGTATCAAAGTAAGCTGTTCCAATAGTATTATCACTAAATATTAAAAGTATGTGACAATGGTCCGCACTATCTTCTGTAATAATTGTCCCTCCAATACGTACCCATTCGGGATTAGACGTAGTCTTAGTATTTATAGACCAATCTCCTGGAATTTTTTCAAAAAGACGGTCACCACCTGTATGGTCTATGTTATGACAATGTAAATCAAGATTAACACTACCATTAACAATTCCTACTGTTTTTACATAGGCTGATACTTCATATTTAGTCTGTGGTAAAACCTTAATTCCAACATCATGTTTAAGTCCATAATTAAACCCTGGTGCTGGTGGGGGTGGTGGGGGTGTGGCATTAGAAATTTTATAAGAAAATTCTCCGTCATAAAAAACATCCTTGTCTAAAAAACTTGTTCCGTCAGAAGGAATACCATCATTTCTTATATATTCATTAGGAACCCCATCGCTGTCTCCGTCTAATTCAAAACTTGGATTAGGTGCTAAATTTTCACTCAATGGGTCAATAAATTCTGTACAACCTGATTGTCTAATTGGACAAATCCCTGCCCAGCCTTTATATTCAGAATCATTGCTCGAATGAATACCATAAATCATCCCATTAGGAGCATAAGCGGTGCTATCTGAATTATAATAACAAGCCTGATTAGTTTCTTTTTTAAACCAGCCTGTTTGAGGAATTATTCCTATAATAACGTTTTCGCGGTATTCACAAACCTTGTCTCCTGGGTCTTTAAAATAAATAGGTCCTTCATATCCTTCACACCCTAGGTTTTCTTTAAAACAAAGTGTGGGACTGCTCACATACGAATCTGGGTCATTAATTAAATAAATATCTGTATAAGAAATTACTTCTTTGTCAAGATTCAATTCTGGTAGTCCAAACTTTTGACAACCTTTGTTTTTTTCTCCACATTCTTTTTCCTTATCATTAATTAAATAAACTAAATCATCAGCTGGAATTAAAATATCATCTTCTGGCGCGGAAGATTCTTTGTTAAAATTCTGAGATAAAGGCCAGATAGAAGAGTTTTGTGTATCAATTAGAGCTTCACAACCAACTACCGCTTCTGAACAAAGATGGGCAAATGATTTTAACCAATGGTTTCTCCCTTCTCTGTCTTGATATGTCTGACAACCAACCATTGAAAAATCAGCCGCATTTTCAAGGCTACAATTTCTAGTTCCTGTTAAAAACTCTTCGTGATTTGCCAAAGTGTCGCATTCACAAGGAGTCTGCCAAGAATCTTTAATTAAATAAAGATTATCTCTAATTTCTTTTAAAATAATGTTGTCTATATAAAAACTATCCGTACTGGTAATTATCAATTTTTCGTCCTCCTTAAGTTCTGTATTAAAAGAGAATGGACCTAATTTAACTTCTTGCCAATCTCCTAAATTAAGATTTGTTTTAGAAATTTTAGATAAAGATGAAAAACTTACGTCTATTTCGTTGGTTCCTTTTATCCAAAAAGAAACAAAATATGTTTTATTTTTATTAACCAAATCCGCAACTAGTCGAGATGTTTTAGAAGATTCAACATATAATGAATGTCCACCATAATTTATTGAAACAGGACTGCTTTCTCCACTAGTCCAAAAAGAAATATCTTGTTCGCTTTCTAATACATTTTTTAACTCGAAATCATGTAAAAATACTTGATAAACATTCCCAGCTGTCGGTCCTTTATATTCTAAACAACCAATATTTTGTTTATTACAAGAATCTCCTTCTAAGGCGTTTGCCATTTGTCTTTCCTTATCAATGGTTCTGCGATAAGGAGAACAAGACTCAGTACAACTGATTGTGTTTTTATAAAGGCGGTAATAAATATTACCAGCGGCATCATAAAACTGCTGACAATGAGGATTAACTAATGCATCATTTAAATCTTCACAATCTCCCCATTCTAAATTAGGACTTTCATTAACTTTCATTGGTCCATCTTCTGCTTTTTCTAAATAATATTGTTTTAATTGATAACCTGTTTCTGTTCCCACCCAAGTATAATATAATTGACAAAAGTCTGTTGGTGGGTTCTCTACTTCGTTTCCGTCACTGTCAATAATTACTTGTCCTTGAGAATCTACTTTAATGCATTGGCGGAGATAAGAATAATATTCTCTTTTTTCAATGTCTAAATTTGTAAACTCTTCGCAACCAGGGAAAGAACATGTTTTAGCTGTTGAGGGAATTAAATTAACTAACTGAATTGAATTTGAATCAAAATAACTAGGCATTTGTTGAAAAGTTTCATACCCCAAACAATTAAAAAGACATTTATCTTGTTCATTCACAATCCCTGGAATTTTAGGATCTTCATTATTTGAAGTATAAAGTTCACAACCTACTTCATTAGATTGACAAGGAAGAGCGTCTTTTAAATAAATTTTGTTTTCTTCCCCATAATATTGATATAAAGAATTCTCTACTCCTGTCTCAAATTTAATATCATCAAAATATACTATCCCATCCCCATACATAATTGGAGCAATCCAAACATAAAACATATTATCAGGAATAATAATTGTTTGAACATGACTTTGCCAACTGTTTAAATAATCTTCATCAAGTATAATTGCGGTCTCCCCTTGATTTTCCTGTATATAATCCCCATCGCCATTATCATCAAAGTAATAATTTATTGTAACTGCCGTTGGAAGCGCTTCTACTCTTATTTTAGCTGAAATTGTATATTCTTTTCCAGGAACAACCTCAACTAATTGCCACACTCCAGTATAGTTTGTTATATTTTCAAACTTATATGAAACACTGCCATTTACATTATAATCACTATTTATTGTGTTTAAACCATTCCACGACGCACTTGGTACTTTCCATCCATCAGGAATATCATCTGAGCCGCTTTTATTGGTGTCATTATTTATTGTATCTAATTCAAAACTTCCATTAAAAATAAGGTTGGTTCCTAACCTAGAATCTGTCCTAATATATTCATGACAATTAACATCTTGGATAGAACATTCTTCAACTTTATTATTAAAAAAGATACTATTGTTTGTATCTTCATATTCATTAAAAACCGGATAAGTACAATTATCTTCATTAAGAGCAACTAAACAATCTCCTGCTGTTCTTGTACATAAACAGCCTTCTGGGTCTAAACAGGCTGAAGTTAAATTACAAGTCTCTTGAAATAAAACCTTACGTGAAAGCCCTGAATCAAGGCAAGCCCAGTCTCCCCCAACAAGATTTTCGTCCCAATGAGAACAATACCATTTACATCCTACATTGTTTTCGTCACAGCCTTCAAAGTCTAATGTATTTGTTAAATATGATATCTGACTATTATCAGAAGTTTTCTCGTATGTTTGACAACTAGCATATTGGGAATCACAAGTATCTCCGTTTATTTTCCAGATATTTTTCTCTCGAGTACAGTAAGCCCAAGTATCACACTGCCCACTGTCATCTTCGTGAATACAGTCTTTCAAATCTAAACATGTTTCTTGTCGGTCAGTGCTTCCAGATACTGGGACGGCCGAATACCCTCTGGCTCCACATTTATAAGTCATTTTTTTAAGAACCCAGTTTGGATCAACTAAATGATAAAAATGACTGTCAGGATTATGAAAATCATTAATAAGTTGTTGTAAATTTTTCTGAACATTGCCCATCTCAGAATATAATCCTGGATGAGAAAGTTTATAAGCCGCAATTTCTAAACCAAGTGGAAAAATTCTAAAACGACGCAATTTTTTAATATTAGGCCAACTTAATAAAGAATCTTTATCTCCTGGAAGACCAACTTGATTATTAGAAGAAAGAAAGGAAACAGGGGATTTATCCATGGCCTCTTGAATTGTTAATCCCTCTTCAAGAGCTCTAACTAATAAATTATCAATTAAACAATTAGTTGATAAAGCATATTTTTTTTCTGTCGGACAAACTGCAAACTCATCATAAATGCTAATTTCACCTCCTCTTTTTATTGAAACTACGGTTAAATCAGCATAAAGAGCTTGACTTTGTTCTGTTGTTGGCCGGTCAAGACTTAAACGTGTTATCACTTCTGGTGAAACAGCTGGATTAAGTCCTTTTTCAAATGCCTGCTTTAAAAGTTTTTGAACCAAAGTATTAGTAAATACGCCAACTGCATCAGCCACGGCTACCCCAGTATATTCCTTTACTCCGGCAGTTCCATCTTTTATTGATGATTCCCATGTTGATCTAACTCCTTCCGCTGGGGTTAAAGTTAAATTCGATATCTTTGAAGTCAAACGATTCATTTCTCCTGTTATTGTCCGCATAAATTTAGATTTTTCTATTTCTTCTGCTTGTTTTTTAAATAACTTACTTTCTAGTTGAAACATTACTGCTAAATCACTAGCTTCTGGATTATATTCTCTGTTTATGTCTTCTAATGTCGGTGGGGCTGTTGGTGAAAAATCTCCAAAATTTTCCAAAACTTTTTCAGTTCCATTAATAATAGTCTCTGCTATGTCAAGTGCTTGAAGAGCAACTTTTCTTGTTTCCGTGGCTATCTTATTATAATCTTCCCAATTATCTTTACATTTTCCTTCTGACTTGCCCACGGCATATAAAGCTCTACAAGTTTTATCCCCACAAAATTTATCTTTATCATACTTGATACATTCTCCTGCTTTTTTAATAATTTCTATATTTTGAAACGCATCCACCTGAAATTTTAATTCATCAAGACTCTCGCTCCAACCATCTTTAAGCTCCTTTAATACTGCATCTGAAACCTCTTTTGTTCCATCAACAATGCTTGTTAAAAGTTCGCTATCTTTAACTATTTTATCTGCTTTTGTTCCAAGCCAGTTAGCAAACCACAAAACATGTTTCTTGCCTTCGGTTGTTAACCATGGATCAGCCTCTACATAATTAGTTAATCTCTTATAATAAGCGGCCCTCCCTTCTTTTAATTCTATGTCAAAATCAATAAGTTTTTTCTTGGATAATTCTTTGGCCCTTTCTTTTATATTACTCCAAGAACATCTCATCTCTGGCTTAAACATCATTCCCTTATTTTTAACATCTAATCCAACCAACATGTTAAACTTAATTGTTGGGTCAACGGGGTCGCAAAGACTCACACCAGTAAAAGACTTAGCGGTCTGGTCTATCCACTCTCCTAAAACCTGGTCTCCCAGTTTGGTCCAATAATCTGGGTCTGTTAAAAACATTGGTTTCTGCCCTTTACCCCCCGTCGCCACATATTCTGCAGTTTGTTCTGCCATTTGTCCTAAATAAAGATTAATAGCATTTCTATAAGCAATGGCCCCTCCATGTTTCCAGGCAAGCTTAATTGCATCCCCAGCTTTCTCCCATATCCATTTCCCGGCGTCTTGGACAAGTTTAGGTATATCAGTAACAACCATCTGAGCTTGAACTCCTTTTGGAAAAAACAAACTAACTAATAAAAACATAGTTAGTAAAGTTGCCAGTATTATTTTTTTACTTAAAAATCCAGACTTCATAATATTTTTTTATTCAAAATCTAATAAAGATTGTAAAAACATTGATTTTAAGGTTTCGTCATCAATTGAATCTAACATACTTTCATCAATGCTGCCTTGTTCAATTAAAAGCTGTCTAATTTGAGAAGGGGTTAAATCCGAAAATTGGCGCTCTTGGTCCTTTGACGCCGTTAATTGTTCTAAGTCTATTCCCGTCTCTTGTTTGGTTTCATTATAAAGGTTCTCAAGAGTTTTGTCATCAAGTTTATCCACAATTTCCTGACTTAAACCAGCTTCATTAATTAATAAATTTCTAATTTCTTCTATTGAAATTGTTTCGTTTAAAATATCAGATTCTGATAATGAAAAAAATTGTTCTGGACTAGGTTTTTCAGGAACATCAATGCGATATGGATTTGATTCTGGATTAAGTGGGTCGCTTTGAGCCTCCACCTCTTCTTTATCGGAAAAACTATCACCATCTGAATCAAAAATATAAACAGAAGTTTGATATACAAATCTTTCATCAAAATCAGACAATCCATCTTTATCAGTATCTTGGGCTGATAAAAAAGAAAAGATTTCTGCTTCACTTGGAAGTTCTGGCTCTTCAACAATAACTTGTTTAAAAGGAGCATAAATTGCCCCCTTAATTTGAATATAGCCTAAAAAAATTGCTAAAATGCCAATAATAATTAAAAAGACTATTAAGCACTTATTGGTTTTTGCTACCATTTTAAATCTTAAATTTATAGTTTATTCTTTCTCTTTTACTTTCTTAACCAACTTAATCCAATCTTCTACTGACAATTCCTGCGCTCTTATTTTTTTATCTAAAAAAATTTCTTCAAAAACTTTTTTACCTTTTTCTTTATTTATTATAGCACCTTTTTCCAAATTGTTAAGTAAATATTTGCGGGGTGATAAAAATCCAGCTCGAACAATTTGGAAAAATATATCTTCATCTTGATAAATAGGAAAAGAAAAGGGTTTTATTTTTAAAATTACTGAATCAACTTTTGGTTTGGGCCAAAAATTATCCTTTTTTATATTAGAAATTATTTTAGGTTGACCATAAAATTGAATCATAATTGATAATTTTGACATTCGAGGAGGCTGAGCAATAATTCTTTCTCCTACTTCTTTTTGTAACATTACTACTATCATTTCTGGTTTAATCAAACCAGTTAAAAATTGTTTAAAAACCAATCCGGTAATATTAAAGGGAAGATTAGCCACTATCTTATATTTTTTTAGTCCATAATCTGATAATTTTATATTTCGAATATCTTCTTGAACAACTTTAATATTTTTAAAATCCCTTAATTCATTTTCCAAAACTCTTACTAATTGTCTATCAATTTCTATAGCGACAACTTCTTTAACTTCTTTGGCTAATTCTTTTGTTAATATTCCCAAGCCTGGACCAATTTCTAAAACATTGTCATTTTTATTTAATTCAGCCGCTTGTAATATTTTTTTAATTATCCCCTCATTAATTAAAAAATTTTGCCCTCGTCTTCGCAAGGGCTTAATCTGATATTTTTGACAAATAGCTTTTGGACTTGTTGATAAAGACACTTTTTAAATAACAAAATTAATTAATTTTTTAGGAACAAATATAATTTTCTTAATTTTTTTATCTTTAATAAATTTTTGAATTTTTTCTCGTTGTAAAACCATTTTTTCAGCTTGTTTTTGAGAAATATCAATTGAAGTTAAAATCTTATCACGTATTTTGCCGTTAATTTGAACAATCAATTCAATTTCTTTTTTTTGAATCAATTTTTCATTAAATTTTGGCCAAGATTGTTGAAAAATACTTTGTTCTTCTGATAATTGTGGCTGAATCTGATGCCAAAGTTCTTCTGACCAATGGGGAGCAAAAGGAGATAAAAGTAAAAGTAAAATTTTAATATTCTCTTCTGGAATCTGAACATTAAAATTTATTAACTCATTGTTATACTCCATTAAAGCGGCGACAGCCGTATTAAACTTCATATTTTCTATGTCTTGCCCAACTTTTTTTATTGCCTGATGAGTTAATTGTTCTAATTTCTTTATATCTAACTTTTCTTTTCTCCTATTTTTATTTTCTAAAACAAGAGTTTTAACTTTTAATAAAAATCTGTTTACCCCTTCAATTGTTTTAATGTCCCAGGCAATTGTTTGGTCATAAGGGCCCATAAACATTTCATAAATTCTAAGGACGTCTGCTCCATATTTTTTAATAATTTCATCAGAACTAATAACGTTTCCAAAACTCTTACTCATTTTTCTCCCATCGGAAGCTAAAACAATTCCATGAGAATATCTTCGAGAGTATGGTTCAGAAGAGGGAACAACCTTTATGTCAAATAAAAACTTGTACCAAAAACGAGAATAAAGAAGATGTAACGTGGTGTGTTCCATTCCTCCATTATATAAATCAATAGGCATCCAATATTTTAATTTTTTAATATTTGCTAAAGATTTTTCATTAAAGGGGTCTACGTATCGTAAAAAATACCAATTTGAACCAGCCCAGTTTGGCATAGTATCTGTTTCTCTTTTGGCCAAACCATTACATCGGGGGCATCGCACTTCAACCCAATCTTTAATTTCAGCCAAAGGAGAATGACCAGTTTTTGTTGGCTGATAACTTTTAATATAGGGTAATTCTACTGGTAAATCTTTTTCTAAAACTGGGACTGCTCCGCATTTTGGACAATGAATAATAGGAATTGGTTCTCCCCAATAATGTTGTCGGGAAAAAACCCAATCCCGCAATTTATAATGAGTTGTAAAATCTCCTAACTTTTTCTTTTTTAACCAAAGAGTTATTT
>Ga0307992_1002250_pt1 | contig 11076 bp, 5 predicted proteins | sample EllFjometagen133_FD_203162 | JGI IMG/M metagenome (GOLD analysis project Ga0307992, IMG submission 203162) | Marine microbial communities from Ellis Fjord, Antarctic Ocean - #133 | ecosystem: Environmental > Aquatic > Marine > Unclassified | place: Southern Ocean | collected 2014-10-08
AATAATTAAATTAATTATTAATAATAGGATAGTTAATAGTTTATTAGAGCGCATTTTATTTACATAGTATTTTGTTATTTTATATTTTTCTTGACCAAAGGAATTATTAGATTTACTTTGTCGAAGCAAGTACAATTAATAGATTTATAATAGCGCTTACTCTTTTATCTTTTAAGGAATTAATATGCAAAATACCGTAAAGCTATTTTTACTTATCATACTTAATGCCTTTCTTTTTACTGCTATTCAAGCTCAAGAGTGGAAAACTATATCTCCAAGTTTTAATCCATCTGGAAATTATAATCTCTATATGGGAACATTTATAGATGAAAATACAGGTTGGGCCGTCTCAAAACATGGTAGGATATGGAAAACAATAGATGGTGGATATAATTGGTTAATGCAAAAAGATAGTATGGACTATGATTTTGTTGATATCAACTTTATTGATTCGCGATGCGGGTGGTTGTCTTGCTATATTAAATATCCTGAGCCTTCATTTTTACTTAGAACAAACAACGGTGGTAATACATGGGAAACAATTCCCTTACCTGATACAGCAACAGCAGGACTGTTTGTAATTGATTTTTTAGATTCTTTAAAAGGATTTGCAGGTGGATGGAATAACGAATTTTATTATTCTGAAGATGGGGGAATTATATGGATAGATATTTCTAGAGAGAATGCATTATTTGGATCATTAAATGATATATTTTTCGTTGATAGTTTAAATGGGTGGGCTGTGGGAGAATCTTATGATGCATTTGATAGTGGTGTGATTATTAATACGGAAGATGGTGGTCTAAATTGGAATACTTTGATGCCATATACATATAGATTAAATTCAATTTTCTTTATTAACAAAACAACTGGGTACTCTGTTGGGTTTGATGCATACAAATTTGGAGTGATTATGTCTACTCAAAATGAGGGTGAAACATGGCTAGATACCAGCCTGATATCTCCAAAATTATACGATATCATATTCCCGAATGATAGTATTGGGTGGGCTATTGGAGATTTGGGTTATATATGGAACTCCCAAGATTCTGGTAAAACATGGATAAAAATAGAATCAGAAACCGAAGAGAAATTGAATCGAATTGTATTTGTTAACAATAATAGAGTTGGCTATATATTTGGTGAAAACTGTACAATTTTGAAATACACATATAATAATTCCTTTATAGATAATAAAAAGATTCCCTCAAATTTTACATTAAACCAAAACTACCCCAATCCCTTCAATCCAACAACAACAATAGATTATGCAATACGTGAAGATTCTGACGTTAAACTCAGCATTTACGATATCTCAGGTCACCTGATTGAAACTCTAGTTGATAATTATCATCAAGCCGGAGCATACAGAGTGAAATGGAATGCTTCAAAGTATAGCTCGGGAATCTACATTTATCGACTTGAGAGTAGTTATGGTATACATTCCAGGAAGATGGTGCTTCTAAAATAGTAACTGGTGACTGGTAACTAGTTACTGGAAGATTCAGTATCATTTCCCCAACTTAAAACAATAGGTAAAAAGAGTTCGGCTTGACCGCCGTTGTCCCCGCATTAAAACCGCCATTGGCGGTTTTTGCTTTTCCTGCGGAAAAACGCATTAATTGACAATTGAGAAAGGATAATTGACAATTAACTTTGAATGTTCAAAGCATTCCATATTTAACATCCAAAATCCATCATCCATCATTCATCATTCATCATTAAACATCCATCTCCTATAATTAATACCGATTGATTTTAACAAAATTTAATGTTAATATTCTATATATATTTAGACATTATCTGGAGACTGAAATGAAAACAATCTACAAAATTTCGTTAATTATCATCCTTGTAGTCGGGATGGTATATTCTGCAATTCCAGCAGATACACAAACCTGGATCAGGGTTGGTTCACTTAATTCTCGTGTAGAAGCCTGGGGCGCGGAGCGTGGTTGGAATGCCAACCTGTCACGTTATATTGGTCTTCAGTGGCCGGCATGGTATGATAAAACGGATAATTTTGTGATCGATCGTCAATTCATGGCCTGTAAGAATTTTACGGGAGCTGATAGTGTTGTGCTTGATTATAAATCAGTCAAATTTTCAAATGGTGCCGGTGTTACTCAAATTATTCCTCAATCATTGACTCAGACAACACGCTATCCTGCAAGCATGATCACGGTGGATGGTGTTGTTCAAACTTCTGAAGATGAAGTGATCGCCGATTTGCACAATAGTAGCGAATCCCCGGCAGATCGTGTCGTTACCAATGTGGTAAGAACCGGTATGGGCGTGACGATGACCCGAAAAGTTTATGCTTTTAGCCGTTTGGGACATGATAATTATAACATCATTGAGTATACATTTGAAAATACGGGCAATATTGACGACGATGACAGTCTGGAAATCAGTGGAAGTATCCATGATTTCTATTTCGGTATGATGTCAAGATATTGTACTTCTCGTGAAGCATATTATGTAACAAATTTACGTCAGGCTTCATGGGGCGCTCATCAATGGGTGCATCATACGCCCATGATAGAGAATCCTGATCTTCCCTATTTTTATTCATGGATGGGACAAGCCCAAACACGTGATATCATATTGACCTACGACAATGTAGGTGTTCCGGTATTGCCTGACGAAGCGCTATTGGACGAAGCACGAATCCGTTGTCCGCAATTTGCAGGAACGGCCGTATTGCATAGTGACCAGTCAAATGATAACGAAGCGAACGACAAAAGCAAAGTGCGTATGGGCTGGTATATTGGTGATGATACACCCACTGAGGGAGCAGATCAGCAAGTATGGACCTTGTTGAACGATAATTATCAGGGACTCGGACAAGTTGATACGGCCCAGGATGTTTATGCCGGGCACAAGATCGCTGATCGTTTATCGCCGTATTCTGTTATCGACCATATGGCTGGCACTAATAGTTATATGAGTTTTGGCCCTTATGATATTCCCCACGGGGAATCTGTTGAGATCGTAATTTGTGAAGGTGTATCGGGTTTGTCGCGTGAAAAAGCCAAAGAGGTAGGACAAAACTGGTACAAGGCCTATCAGGGAGATTCCGCTGATCTTACGCTTCCGTCAGCACCTGTATATCGCGATTCTGAACCGATTGCCGCGGGTGCCGATTCCATGGACATATACAAAGACATGTGGGTGTACACCGGAAAAGACTCGATCATTAAAACTTTTTATCAGGCCAAGCAAAATTATGATAGTGATTTTGGGATTTCGCTTCCGCCACCACCACCGCTCAGTTTTAATATAAGTTCACAGGCTGATCGTGTTGTGCTGGAGTGGAGTGATAATCCTTCCACTGATCCCGATTTCGAAGGCTATCGTATCTATCGTGCTAAAGACCTCCCAAGCGCTGAATATCAATTGATCTTTGAATGTGGTGTGTCCGATAGCAATATTGTCAATACCTATTCCGACCGTGATTGTGAATTGGGATATGGTTATTACTACTATGTCACTTCATATAGTGTTGACCCTGTGGATGGCATAATTGAAAGTGGTCGCGCATATACGCAAACGACCATGGCTGCCGGTTTTGGTTTGTTAGCACCATCCGGTGAAGGAACAGAAGAAGATCCTTATAAGATCAGCACTCTGGGAAATTTGCTTTGGTTAAGCATGAACCGGGACAAATGGGATAAATACTACGTACAAACGACCAATATCAATGCTTCGGAGACAGCTGCTTCCGATGTGGGATTTGCTCCGATCGGTGATGCTGTGAATTTATTTACGGGTGTATATAACGGTCAGGGTTATTTGATCGACAGTTTATTTGTTCAAAGAAATGATGAAGATCAAATTGGTCTTTTCGGTCGTACATTTCGAGCTCTTATTCAAAATTTGGGATTGACCAATGTACAAATATCCGGTGATATTGAGGTTGGAGGACTTGTAGGTCAAAATAATTCTTCCATTATTCGCCGGTGTTATGTTAGCGGTTCGATCAATGGAACGAATTATGTAGGTGGTGTTACAGGTAAAAATGGATCATTTATTGATCAATGTTATAATCTTGCTACTGTGACCGGGGATGAATATGTGGGTGGTCTTTCAGGTCATAATAGTGGAACGGTATTTTGCAGTTATAGCATGGGAGCCGTAACAGGCAATACAAGTGTAGGTGGTCTTATAGGTGTAAATACATCGACTGTCAAAAACAGTTTTTGGGATACCCAGACATCGGGGCAGTCCATATCAGCCGGTGGAACAGGAAAGACAAGCGCAGAAATGAAGACACTTTCTACTTACATTCAGGCAGAGTGGGATCTTGCGAATATTTGGACATATCATGCGGACGGAAATCAGGGATACCCCTACTTATTAAATCAAAAGATCTATGGTTTTAAGGTCGTTGGATCAGAACATTTATTAAATCATTCGGTAACGATCGTTTTTGCAGTTGACACGAGTGTAACGTCATACGGTATTTGCTGGAATACATCGGGCGATCCCACGACGGACGATGGGAAAGCAGACGGTGGCATTTTGGATTCCACAGGCAATATTATCGCGGAAGCGAATGGCTTGAGCGAAAACACATTATATTACATTAGAGCCTTTCAATCGGATACGGGTTCTGTGAGCTATAGCAATACCCTCGTATTGAAGACAATCGTGTTTGCAGAAGAAGGAACAGCGGATGATCCTTATCAGGTTGCCGAAGCACTCCAATTGAAATGGATCAACGACAATCCATTCTATTGGGATAAACATTATATTCAAACAGCAGATATTAATGTCAATACCATATCTTCATCATATGGTACTGAAGGTTGGTCACCGATAGGTTATAGCACAGGTGGTTATCTGAGTCGACTGTTTACAGGATCTTATAATGGGCAGGGTTATTCTATTGATGAATTGCATATTGATCGGAATACCGATAATGTTGGATTATTCGGATATGTTATAGAAGCCGATCTTAGAAATATTACATTGACAAATGTGGATATTACAGGAAAATATTATACCGGTGGAATAGCGGGATATGTAACGACGTTCACACTGAATCGTTGTTATTCATCAGGTACAATCGTGGGAGAACACTATGCCGGCGGCTTAATTGGATTCTCAGGAGAGACCACGGTCAGTGAGTGTCACAGCAGTGCAAATTTGGATGTTTCAAGGTATGCCGGGGGACTGATTGCGAAGATTGAAGGTGGATCTGTATTAAATTGTTATGCCTGTGGATCAGTAGATGCCACGTTATATCCCGGGGGATTGATATCAAGGGTGAATGATGCTTCCATTGTCAACAATTACAGCAGGGGAAATGTTACCGGAGGTCGCGCGGGTGGTTTGATAGGAGATAAAGATGACGATACAAATGTAGGTGCAAGCTTTTGGGATAAACAAACATCCGGACAAGCTGAATCTGATGGTGGAACCGGGAAAACAAGTTCGGCGATGAAAGATATCATGACCTATCATGATGCCGGGTGGACTTTAAAGACAGATGATAATGAAGGAATATGGAATATCAATAGTGAAGTCAATGATGGATATCCCGTTCTGAGTTATCTATATCCCGATCTGCCGGTGCCGGTGTTAAGCTCCATTGGTGACCCGAGCCCTGTGAATTATTCTCTTGAAGCGAATTACCCCAATCCTTTCAATCCAGTGACAACACTGCAATATGCCTTACCGGAACAAGTTAGTATCCGAATAATGATCTATGATATAAACGGTCGTAAAATTCGAGAATGGTCTTATGCAAATCAAAGCGCAGGAACCTATAAGATCATATGGAACAGCAAGGATATGCAGGGAAAGCCGGTTCCCAGTGGTGTCTATATTTATCGCATGGTGGCGGGGGAGTTTATTGAGAGTAGGAAAATGGTGTTATTGAAATGAAACATTTATTTGTAAAAGCTATAATTATTCTTTCAATGGTCTCAACTGTGTTTGCCCAGACTGCTACCCCGCCTTCGGTAGGAGACGGAACAGAATCAAATCCCTATCAAATTACTTCCTTGACAAACTTATACTGGATATCGGCAGATTCCAGTAATTGGGATAAGCATTATATTCAAACTGAAGATGTGAATATGTCAGATTGCCAAAATTGGTATTATTATCAAGATGATAATTATTATCATTATGGATGGAAACCCATTGGTAATAGTGATATTCCATTTACCGGATCATATAATGGACAATTTCATTTAATTGATTCCTTGACTATTGTCGTAAACTTGAATAGCACATATAATCAAGGTTTGTTTGGTTGTGTTGATAGTGCTGAAATATTTAATATCGGATTGACAAATGTAAAGATAGATCTTGATTACCGTGGAGAGAATATTGGAGCTCTTATAGGGAAATGTGTATCATCCAATATTATTAATTGTTCCTGTCAAGGACATATCGTAGGAACTAAAAATGTTGGCGGATTAATTGGTTATGTCGAAAAATCACATATAGCTCAATCTTTTACTGAGGGTAGTGTCAAATCTACCCTGGATGACAATTTTGGTGGTATAGCAGGTTACTGTGATACATCTACTTTTGATAACTGTTACAGCAGTATAAATATAAGTATTAGTGGTTGGTATCCTGGATTAATTACTGGATATAATTTAAACTCTACGATAAACAAATGCTATAGCACCGGAAAGGCATTTTCACATAGTAATAGTAGAATATATGGACTTCCAGGCAATAATAATTTTTGGCTGAGCCCTGTTTGGATAGGCGAATACACACAAATTAGTTATATACATTCAATGAAAAGTGAAGTAGAAATGAAAAATCCCATAACCTACCTCAACTCTGGCTGGGATTTTGTGATAGAAACTGAGAATGGAACCGAAGATATTTGGGATATAGATACAAGTGGCGTAATTAATGACGGTTATCCTTTCTTGTCATGGGAGCATACGGATACAACCTGTTTCACGGATATTGAGGAGATTACCATTCCTGAGAATTATCTCTTAAGCCAAAATTATCCCAACCCATTTAATCCCATAACAGCCATCAGCTACCAGCTTTCAGCTATCAGCGATGTTAATCTCATTATTTTTGACATTTCCGGTTGCAAGATCAATCAATGGTCATATCAAAACCAACAGGCAGGATCATACAATATCACTTGGAATGGTACTAATCGAAACGGTAATCCGGTCTCCAGCGGTGTATACATTTATCGCATGATGGCAGGAGGATTTGTTGAGAGTAGGAAGATGGTGCTTTTAAAATAGTGACTGGTGATTGGTAACTAGTAACTGGTAATCATTCATTACTCAATTTAATACTAAACGTAAAAAGAGTTCGGCTTGACCGCCGTTGGTCCCGCATAAAAACCGCCATTGGCGGTTTTTGCTTTTATGGTGAAAAACACACACCCATGTCATCCCGAACTTGATTCGGGATCTCTCCGAGTATTGCATTCTCCCTCATATTTAAATGCTACAATCTTTCATACATTTAAAAATAATCCTTTTGCGAGTTAATCGGATTTTGTATGTTTAAATACAATATTATTGAGGCAGATCATGAGTATTCGAAAAGGTATTATTGTTATTCTTTCCATCATTTTTCTTACTTCTTGTTGGTTCTCACCGCAAAATAAAACCCGTTATCTGGTGGCTTTTAATCCCGCTCCAGATATTCATTTGTTTGATGTTAATGATTGTACTATAGAAAACATTACTGAGAATATGTTCACTTCTCAATATTCAGCAACCTTAAGTGATTTTTCAAGTGATGGCCATTATGTCTTATTTAATGTAGATACAATGTGCATGGGTACTTATGGTCTGCATTGGGATCCTAGTAACAGTTTATACTGCTATGATGTTCAAATGAGAACAATTGATCGCTTGACAGATACTATGTATAGGAAAGAGAGTGCTAGATTTTCCCCAGATAATGAAAAGATCGTTTTTATGTGCAGTTCCAATATCTTTATCATGAATAAAGATGGTAGCGATTATCATGATCTTTGTCCGACAATTCAGCATGAGTTTTGGCCCAGTTTCTCAGCTGATGGACAATATGTTTATTATGTGAGATTAAAGAACCAGGAGTTCAATATCTGCCGAAACACTTTAGATGGATTCAATGAAGAAGTTTTGAGTAATGATAATTTTCAGAACACCAGTTACTGTGTTAACGAAGATGAAAGCATGCTTTATTATGACGGTACAGGTATAGTCGGGAAGAACCTGAATGATGGAACGCTTGTTCAACTGACGCCGGTAAATGTTTTTGGAAATTATTACGGTAAACCCAAACTATCTCCAGGTGATAGTTTACTGGCATATCGTCATAATTACAACCAGGGGAATCATGCCTGTATCATGAATACTGACGGTAGCAATAAACAAGAGATATCAGAGGCCTATGATTTTGAATTCTCTTTAGATGGTAAATACCTATTTTGTCAGTGGTTTGAAGGTATAGCTCGATATGATATTTCTACTGGCATTCTTGATACTCTATATCAGGATTCAATTAACAGTATTTATATGGAAGTAGCCATTGCGAGATAAATTCATTACTTCCTTTCCAATTTAATCCTAAACGTAAAAAGAGTTCGGCTTGACCGCCGTTGTCCCCGCATTTTTTACACCCGTATTGAACCCTTGGTTCAACGGGTGTTTTTTGTTTTATTATAGGAAAAATAAATTATATAAGACTAAAATCATTTTTAAATTATTGGAAGGTAATTGTAAAATAATAAATAATAATGTATAATATATTGTATTTAAATTGGTTGAATAAAAATGAATAAATCAAGTAAAAAAACTACAGCCAAAATAGCAATGATGGTATTAATTGTTTGTTTAACGCAATTATATGCAAATGATGGTGTTGATATTCTAAAAACACCACAAGATGATGCTCCTTCCGAAAATACATATTATAAAAATACCATCATTATAGGTTTAAATCATTCTCAATTATTTTCAAATAATGAAATCGGGAAAACGAGTTTCAATTTAGGATATTACAGACGAAAAAATGTATGTAATAATTTATATATAAAATATGGCTTGAAGTACACAGATATAAAAATGGATATTCTTGATATAGATATTTATAACTTATTTGAAGACAATATGATCCACAGAGATACTGACATCCATATAAATTATGATATATTCGAATTGAATTTATTCGTAGAATATTTAATTTTCGTGAACAAATCTTTTTCCTTAGCGCCTCTTGTTGGTTTGGGCTATGCACAATTTACTTATTTCTTTGATAACACTGGATATGACTGGGGTGAACATGATGATTATGATGAATCTATAGATAATATTGAAGGTGTCGCAAGTTATACTGATGCTAATTCAGATATTGTCAATTCCGGGTTAATTATACATGCTGGGATAGACTTGATATTTAATCGATATCATTACGGTATTACATATACACGACATCTAAAACATATACAATCAATGGGTGTTGTGGATATGATGGACAACTGGATAAATTTGTATACTCTTAACCTGGAAATTGGATATTATTTTTAATTTTATAATTTAATTTATTTTTTGGGGCATAATTTTGTGTAAACGGTCTTCCAATCAAAGTTCCTCATTCGCCACCACTTTCTCCCAACTTAAACCTAAACGTACAAAGTGTTCTATAAGACCGCCGTTGACCCCGCATTTTTTACACCCGCAATGAACCCTTGGTTCAACGGGTGTTTTATATGTGGGTGGTTTTATTGCGAATATATATTTGACGTATTGGACTGTTTGATTGGTGGGAGAGGGTCAGTATAATAATTGTTATCTATTAAAAGTTTTGCTACATTTGATTAATTAACATTGAAACAACTCAATAATTATTATGATTAATACACAATGTTTGAACTAAGAAAATTAAAATTCATAATCCTTTTACCAGTTATCTGGTTTTACCTGTTTGCCGAAGAAGGGTGGCATGTCCAAAATCCATTGCCTAGTGAATCTTGGTATTTTTCTATTGAAACAGTAGGAGAAAACAAAGTATTTATTGGTGGGACGGGTGGAACATTGATTTATTCAAATAATGCTGGTCAAACATGGGAAGTGAATAAATTTACAGATTTGATAGATATCAGAGATATAAGTTTTCAAAATGAAAATACAGGTTATTTAATTGATAGCGATCACCTTTATAAAACGACCAATGGTGGGGGCACATGGTATGAGATTAATACGGATTTCGATTTGGAAACATATTTTTATAATTACCTGTCATGTCAAAATGATGTAATATATTTGATATTAAAACCAAGAACAGCAAGTGTAGATGGATTGATTACTGCCCATACACATCTATATAAAAGCAATAATAAAGGAATAACATGGCAGCATATTGATGTTACAATGAAGGGTCGAGAATTGTGTGCTTATTTCAGAGATAAGAATAACGGATATATTTATGTCGAAGAAATAGTAAGCATTAATGAGGGATATACTTGCCTATATCAAACTCATGATGGGGGCAACACGTGGACCAAAAACACATATTCTGATATATATTTTGCTACAGGTTTGTTTTTTATAAATGATAATACTGGTTTTATTGGAAGGTATAAAACCTTTGATGGAGGGAATACTTGGATAGACGTCTTTAATGATTTGTTAGAAGAATATGAAAGCATTGATGGATTGGCTTTTGTTGATTCGGTAAAAGGTTGGGCAATTTGTTCTGGTCGCATTTTCAAAACAGTTAATGGGGGAGATTCTTGGGAAATAGTTGATCAATATTCAACCCATGCTTTATATGATATATGCTTTTCTGGCGGAGGTATGGGATGGATAGCCGGAATGGGTAGTAATATATTTAAAAAATCAGAAGATTCTAATGATTGGATAAAAGTTACTGAGGGTACAACGAATAATTTAAAGGATATATATTTTATAAACAATAATGTTGGCTGGTGTGTAGGACATGTTGGCACAATTCTGCATACTATAGATGGTGGTATTAGTTGGATCAAACAAGATTGTCCAGTGGATAGCTTACTACTTAGTGTAAAGTTTTTAAGTGATCAAATTGGTTGGGCTGTGGGTTATAATATTGCTTTGTATACAG
>Ga0307992_1002251_pt1 | contig 11073 bp, 9 predicted proteins | sample EllFjometagen133_FD_203162 | JGI IMG/M metagenome (GOLD analysis project Ga0307992, IMG submission 203162) | Marine microbial communities from Ellis Fjord, Antarctic Ocean - #133 | ecosystem: Environmental > Aquatic > Marine > Unclassified | place: Southern Ocean | collected 2014-10-08
GCGTAAGTCCACCGCTCGCCACTTCCTCAGGAAAGCTGCTCCAGTCTATGACTTCCGCAACTTTCCTGAGCAGCACAAAGCGGACAGTTCATTTGCTACAAAACCGGACAGTTCTATTTGTTGACAACAGTGAAATCTTTAAAAAGAGAAATAAAAAAAGCAATGCTCCAGACCCTGAATCACAATTACTGACCTGATTCACGATGAAAAGTAATGATATTGCCCCGAATCGGGGATCAAAGCATGAATCGGGGAAGATTCGATGATTTTTACTTATTGTAAAAATTCGCTGAATAATATATAAAAATTGTTTTCTGGTAGGGGGAAGTATGCTCGATTAAATGAATCTCCACGCCTTTACAGACGGGGATTTATCGCTAGGTCAAAAATAAGGGAAACAAGAATATGGGTAGATTGTTTGATACAGATGAAATAAGAGGCGTGGCAAACAAATATCCAATTAACATCGGAATGGTGTTTGAAAAGAGAAGCGTACATAAGAGTCTATAAAATATGATCCATAGAATAGAAATCGGATTCAAACAGGGCATAAGAGACGTTCTTGGGGAAAAGACCAAGCGGAAAATAATCGAACACTTAGGGATCAATGTCACCGAAGTGGGCACCATCGAAGCATATACCATGGACGGGGATATCGCGGACGACCAACTGGCGAAGATAGCGGGTGGTCCACTTTGCGACCCTATAATTCAAGAGTATGCCATAGACAGAGGTCTCGCGAACGGGTTCGACTGGCTGATAGAGGTGGGCTTCAGACCCGGTGTCACCGATAACGTGGGAAAGACCGCGCGGGAGGCTATCGAACTTCTCCTTAATAAAAAAGGCGTCGCCAATGTCTATACCTCAAGACAGTATCTCCTGAAAGGAGATATCGACAGGACAACCGCCGATAGAATCGCATCCGGGCTTCTGGCCAATGAACTCATTCAGCGCTACGAGATCATCAGCGGGAAGGAATGGAACCCTGAACAGGGTGTTCAACCATACGTCCCCCTCGTAACAATCAAAGACAACCCTTCAACCGAAAAAATCGAACTAGATCTAAGCGATGAAGAGCTTCAAGAGATCAGCGACTCCAGGGTTCTCGCCCTTACAGTCGACGAGATGAAAGTGATCCGTGATCATATTCATAACGAGACCGTATTAAATGAACGACTCAAGGTCGGCCTCAATGAAGAAATTACCGACGTCGAGTTAGAGTGTCTCGCGCAGACCTGGTCCGAACACTGTAAACACAAAATTTTCAACAGTATAATAGACTATGAGGATGAAAACGGCGGTCACAGCACCACCGATTCCCTCTATAGCAGCTGCATCAAGAGAGCAACAAAGGAAATCCGAGAAGACCTAGGGGAAGATGACTGGTGCATCTCGGTCTTTGTGGATAATGCCGGGATCATCCGATTCAATGACGATTACAATCTGGTGTTCAAGGTAGAGACCCATAACTCGCCCTCGGCGCTTGACCCGTATGGCGGAGCGCTTACCGGTATCGTCGGGGTTAACCGCGACCCATTCGGTACGGGAAAGGGATCAAAGCTTATTTTTAATACGGATGTCTTCTGTTTCGCATCACCGTTTTACGAGAAACCTCTCCCCAGGAGGATTCTCCATCCGAGACGAATCTATGAAGGTGTCAGAGAAGGTGTGGAACATGGAGGCAACAAAAGCGGTATCCCCACCGTCAACGGGTGTCTGGTCTTCGACGAACGATATCTGGGCAAACCCCTGGTTTACTGCGGAACAGGCGGCATCATGCCCTCGCGCATCTTGGGACAACCAACCCATTCAAAAGAGATAGCCCCGGGAGATATAATCATCATGACGGGGGGACGGATAGGGAAGGATGGAATCCACGGGGCGACCTTCTCCTCGGAGGAACTGCATGAGGATTCTCCTGTCACTGCGGTACAGATCGGCGACCCCATAACCCAGAAAAAGATGACGGATTTTCTTCTTATCGCGAGAGATAAAAACCTTTACAGGGCCATAACAGACAATGGCGCCGGCGGTCTCTCATCGTCGGTCGGTGAAATGGCCACACTCTGCGGAGGATGCGAGATTGACCTCAAAAAGGCTCCTCTGAAATACGCTGGGCTCAAACCATGGGAGATCCTCATATCAGAGGCACAGGAGCGGATGAGCCTAGCAGTGCCCCCTGAAGATTGCGAGGCATTTTTAGATCTTGCCGAAAAGATGAATGTCGAGGCCACCATACTCGGTACCTTCACAAATTCCGGAAAATTTCATGTTTGCTACGGGGACTATACCGTGGCTTATCTTGACATGGAGTTTCTCCATGATGGACTCCCCCGGATGAGACTTAACGCGAAGTGGACACCTCCTCAACATGAGGAGCCGGAGTTCCCGGAACCAGACAACATGGGATGCGCCCTGAAAGATATGCTTTCACGCTTGAATATCTGCAGCAAGGAATCGGTCGTCAGGCAGTATGACCATGAAGTGCAGGGCGGGAGTGTGGTCAAACCTATGATCGGCGTCGCAAACGATGGTCCGGGTGATGCGGCGGTAATAAGACCGATACTAGATTCCTTCGAAGGCGTTGTCGTGGCAAATGGGATCTGCCCCCGCTATAGCGACATCGACACATATCACATGGCTGCCTGCGCAATAGACGAGGCAGTTAGAAACACCATAGCCGTGGGGGGCTCTCTCGACAGGTTGGCGGGCATAGACAATTTCTGCTGGTGTGATCCGGTGGAATCGGAGAAGACACCGGACGGTCAATATAAGCTGGCGCAGCTTGTCCGTGCGAACCGGGCCCTCTACGATTACACAAAGGCATACGGTGTCCCCTGCATTTCCGGAAAAGACAGCATGAAAAATGACTATATCATAGGGGAAACAAAGATATCGATACCGCCGACCCTGCTCTTTTCCACAATGGGAAAAATTGAGGATGTAAGAAAGGCGGTTACGATGGACGCGAAAAAACCGGGCGATCTGGTGTATGTGCTGGGGGAAACCCGCGAAGAACTCGGTGGGTCTGAGTGGTTCGCCCTGAACGGATTTACAGGAAACAATGTCCCTAAAGTCAACGCCGTAAAGGCAAAAAAGCTCTACAACGCGTTGACCGGGGCGATCAACAGAGGTTTTGTTGCCTCCTGCCATGACTGCTCCGATGGAGGACTCGGCATTGCCCTTGCCGAGGTCGCTTTTGCAGGAGGCCTTGGAATGGGCATTGATCTTTCCCATGTCCCGCGCGAAGGGATCGAAAGAGATGACTACCTTCTCTTTTCAGAATCGCAGAGCAGGTTTGTGATAACTATCTCACCCGAATCGAAAAAAGAGTTCGAAGACATCATGGCGGGAAATACCATTGCCTGCGCAGGAAAGATAACATCAGAAAATGCCTTCAGAATTTCCGGAACAGATGGAAAGAATATCATAGAAGAAGATATTAACGACTTGAAAAGGGTGTGGCAGAAGCCGCTGAACTTTTAGAAAAGCAAGGATAATGGTAAACAGAGTAAAATCAATCGTAATAACGGGAAACGGCACAAACTGCGAAATGGAAATGGCCCATGCCTGCAAGCTTGCGGGATCCGCCGAAGTTGATATTGTCCATATCAGCGAACTGCTTTATGGCGAAAAGCGTCTGGACGATTATCATTTCCTCAATCTCCCCGGCGGCTTCCTGGATGGAGACGATTTGGGGTCCGCAAAGGCTGGCGCGAACAGGATCATCCATGCGAATATCAAAGGCGGAAAAGACAAACTGTACGCACAGTTTGTCAAATTCATCGATGACGGCAAACTTATCCTGGGTGTGTGCAACGGTTTTCAGCTTATGGTCAAGCTTGGGCTGCTGCCGGCACTTGACAGAGACTATTCCACGCAGACACTTACTCTGACATTCAATGATTCGGGACGCTTTGAAGACCGATGGGTATGTCTCAGGATAAACGGGGATTCGCCCTGTGTTTTCACAAGGGGTCTTGAAAAAATGTATCTTCCCATAAGAAACGGCGAGGGGAAAATCGTCACAAAAGACCCTGCAATACTGGATAAACTCCACACAAACAATCATATCGTCATGCAGTACAGTGATCAAAATTATAAAAGCGCAACAATGGATTACCCTGACAATCCAAACGGTTCGGTAGATGCCATTGCGGGAATATGCGATGAAACAGGGAGAATCTTCGGCCTTATGCCTCACCCGGAGGCATATCTGCACTACACCAATCATCCCCGATGGACCAGAGAAGACTTGCCTGAAGACGGAGAGGGACTTTTAATTTTCAGAAACGCCGTCGATTTTATAAGAAAAGAACTTTAAATCTGAAGCTAATCCTGTCATACTAAAGTGTTTTTAAGGGGGGCAAACCGATTTGGCTGAAAGCAGAAATAGATCCATTGTCTTTTCAAAGATGTCCGGTCATGGGAATGACTTCATCGTCATAGACAACCACTCCGGAGATATCACCGCAAACTGGAGCGAACGCGCCTCTGTATGGTGCAAGCGCCGTACCTCTATCGGTGCTGATGGCCTTCTTATACTCGAGCCGTCCAAAGCTGGCGATTTCAGGTTAAAGATATTCCAGGCTGACGGAAGCGAGGCGGAGATGTGTGGAAACGGCGCGCGCTGCGCGGCCGGATTTGCCGGAGAAAAGGGGTTCGCGAAATCCCGGATGGTTATGGAAACAGAGGCGGGAATGGTCGGTGCTTTCGTAGAGGATGATATGGTCGCCATTCAACTTACAAACCCCTCTTCTCCTGAAGATGAACGCTTTCTGGAGATAGACGACATGCATATCCCCTTTTATTCCATAAATTCAGGGGTCCCCCACGCTATAATATTCAGGGACAGAGTTGTCGAAATATCGGCGGATGAATTGGCAAAGACAGGCTCCGCGGTCAGATTTCATCCGGCATTCGAACCAGCGGGAACAAACGTTGATTTTGTGGAAATTATCGAATCCGGCCATATACGCGTGCGTACCTACGAGAGAGGGGTTGAGGGAGAGACACTGGCCTGCGGGACAGGGGCAGTGGCATCATCTATTATAAGCAGCAGGTTTAAGGGCGCTGGAGATCCGCCGATCCAGGTCGAGATGCCCGGCGGAATGCTCATCGTTGATTTTAAAAACAGGGATGGTTCTTTTGAGGATGCATGGCTCAAAGGAAAGATCGATTTTGTATATGAAGGCAGAATAGCCCTGTAACAAGGGTAGATATAAACTTATCACGGGATACAATATGGAAGAAATGGTTGCGGTTTTTGATTTTGGATCACAGTACGGGCAGCTCATAGCGAGACGGGTGCGTGAACTGGGAGTTTACTGCGAGATGGTAAGACATGATATCTCAAAGGATGAACTGTTGAAATTAGGACCCGCGGCAATCATACTTTCCGGCGGCCCCTCATCCGTGTTTGAGCCCGGGCATCCCCGGATGGACCGGCATATATTGGAAACGGGGATCCCCACACTGGGCATATGCTATGGCATGCAACTGCTGGCGGAAATCATGGGCGGCATCGTAGAGAAAGGCAAAGAGGGAGAATACGGGCCGGGCCGGATAGAGGTGAAAGATCCGACCGGTCTTTTTAGAGATATGCCCTCCGACCTCGATGTCTGGATGAGTCATGGAGATCACGTAACGAAGGTTCCCGAAGGATTCAGGACAATAGCGGGCACTCCCTCGTGCCCCATATCCGCAATGGCCAAAGGCAAGATATATGGAATACAGTTTCACCCCGAGGTAATTCACACACCGAGAGGTACGGACATCATCAGAAACTTCCTGTTCACCGTCGCCTCCTGCCGCGGCGAATGGACTATGGGCAGGTTCGTGGACGAATCGGTAAAGAAGATCAAGGACCTTGTTGGAAATGATAACGTAATCTGCGGACTTTCCGGAGGAGTGGACTCCTCGGTTACGGCGGCACTGATAAACCGGGCTATCGGGGATCAGATGAAGGCCATTTTTGTAGACAACGGCCTTTTGAGAGAGAAAGAAGTAGATGAAATACGATCCATGTTCACAAATGATTATCCCCTCAATTTTCGCATTGTGGACGCCGCCGACCTCTTCCTTGATGAACTGAAGGGTGTAGCTGATCCAGAGACTAAACGGAAAATTATAGGAAAAATCTTTATAGACGTATTCTACGGCGCTGCGTCGGATGTACAGGGGGCAAAATTCCTGGCACAGGGTACGCTCTACCCAGATAGCATAGAAAGCCGGTCGGCATTCGGAGGACCTTCTTCCACGATAAAGAGCCACCATAACGTGGGGGGGTTACCGAAAGATCTCAAATTTGAGCTGATTGAGCCCCTGAAAGAACTCTTCAAAGACGAAGTGCGCCTCCTCGGCAAAGAGCTGGGCCTGCCTTCCAGACTTCTTTCCCGCCAGCCATTCCCGGGACCGGGACTCGCAGTGCGTTTAATAGGAGCAATAACCAGAGAAGATCTTGCCACACTGAGAGGGGCAGACCTGATCATGAGGGAAGAGATAGAACGCTATGATAAAACTATGGAAATATGGCAGTTCTTCGCGGTCCTGCTGCCTGTGAAGAGCGTAGGTGTCATGGGAGATGAACGTACCTATGCCAATGTTGTGGCATTGAGAGCTGTAACAAGTACGGACGCAATGACGGCGGACTGGGCCAGAATACCCTATGATGTCCTTGGGATTATATCCTCAAGAATAATCAACGAAGTAAAGGGTGTGAATCGTGTTGTGTATGATATAAGCTCAAAACCACCGAGCACAATAGAATGGGAATAATGACAGGGGACGGTCATAAATAACTAACTCGCAGATCTACAAAGACACATAATTTGGGAGGAATTGATATGAATAAAACGTTTTCTTTTACAGGAGCGAAAAAGATAGTATTCGGTAACGGGACATTTGAACAATTGGTCGAACATATACGGGAGCTTGGAGGAAAGACGCCGCTGATAGTCCTTGATAGAAGTCTTTCCCTTGCAGGATTCCAGGAAAAGGTATCGGGTTATTTTGAAAAATCCGGTATGGGTGCAATCATCTTTGACAGGGTGGATGGAGAACCTCCCTTGGAACTGGCCGACGAATGCGCCAAAACTGCCACTGATGAAAAGTGCGATATAGTCGTTGGAATCGGCGGAGGGAGCACAATGGATGTCGCAAAAGCCGTGGCAGTTATAGTCGCTAACAAGGGAAAGGCCAAAGACTATCTGGGGCTGAACATGGTCCCGGGACCGGGCCTGCCCACAATCATGGTCCCGACAACCGCCGGCACCGGGAGTGAAGTGACCTTCACTTCCGTTTTCATACGAAAGGAGTTGAATAAGAAAGAGGGCATGAACAGTCCGTATCTGTATCCCGATATCGCCCTCCTCGACCCGGAACTGACTCTGAGCATTCCATCAGACATTACCGCGACTACCGGTATTGACGCTCTGTGCCACGCCATAGAATCATACACCTCGATCACGGCAAGTCCCATGAGCGAGATGGTGTCGCTGGAAGCAATCAGCCTGATTTCATCGAGTCTTCGGACATGCGTCCACAATGGATCCGATTTGGAGGCAAGAGAACAAATGCTCCTGGGGAGTATGTACGCCGGGCTGGGACTGGCAAACGCCGGCGTTACCGCCGTGCATTCCCTCTCCTACCCGCTTGGAGGCATGTACGGAATCCCACATGGACTGGCGAACACACTTCTGCTTCCGGCGGTTATGAACTTTAACCTCCCGGGGGCTCTGGAAAAGTTCGCGGTAATTGCCGAAGTTATGGGCGAGTCCACAGACGGCCTTTCCCTGAACGAGGCCGCAGGTCTGGCCGTAGGCGCGGTAGAAGACCTGATCGATGACTGCGGCATATATGACAGTCTGGAGACACTGGACATAGAGGAGGAGGATTTTCCAAAATTGGCAAAGGCCGCGATGACTGTGGCCAGACCGCTAGAAAACAACCCGCGCAGGATGACGGAAGAAGACGCTATAGAGATATATAATGACGCGTATTAATATACAAAAACGGAGGCAATAGAATGGCAGGATCTGAACTTATAGGAAAAGAAGAAGCAAAGGAAATTATGGACATACTGGAGACAGGAATCTTCATGCGGTATGGATTTGATGAAGAGCGTAAGGGCGTCTTCAAAGTAAAGGAATTCGAAAAAGCATTCGCGGATTATCTGGGCATCGGTTATACCTTGGGTGTGACATCAGGTTCAGCGGCCCTGAAGGTTGCCTTGACGGCCATGGATGTGGGACCGGGAGACGAGGTTATAGCACCGGCGTTTGATTTTATCGCTACCTATGAAGCGATACTGGAAGTAGGTGCAATACCGGTAATGGGCGACATAGACGATTCCCTGAATCTTGACCCGGACGATATCGAATCAAAGATAACCCCCTCCACGAAATGCATAATTCCGGTGCATATGTGCGGGGCACCCGCGCGTATAGATAAGATCGTGGAAGTTGCGAGAAAGCACAAACTGCTCGTCCTTGAGGACAACGCCCAGGCCTGCGGCGGAAGCTACCATGGAAAGAAACTGGGAACCTTCGCTGACATGGCAATCCTGAGCTTCGATTACTATAAGACTATGACTACCGGTGAGGGGGGCATGGTTCTTACAAACAGCAAGGATCTCTATAACAGGTCCGACTGGTACCATGACCACGGCCATGATCACAATCCCAACGTGGGAAGAGGCGACGAGGGGCGATCCTTCCTCGGCTTCAACTTCCGCATGAATGAATTCCAGGGAGCGGTCGGGTTGGCACAACTCAGGAAACTGGACTACATCATCGCAGAGCAACGCAAGAACAAGGCCGCGCTCAAGGATGCCCTGGGTGATATAAGTGGAATCGGTTTCAGGAAGATCTTCGATCCCGACGGCGATACCGCCACGTTTCTGGGTTTCAACCTCTCGGATGAGGATACCGCAAAGAGGGTCCAGAAACTACTCTCCGAAAGAGGCGTGGGCACGATATATTACAGAGACAACACGTGGCATTACGCCCCGAGATGGGAACACCTTATCGCGCGGGCAACCGCCAATTCGAAACAGTTCCCCTTCACCAACCCCATGTACAAAGGGAAAGTCGAATACCGGGTGGAAGATATACCAAACGCGGAAGATATCATGAGCAGAACATTATTCATGATAATACCTGTAAGGATGACTGAAGAGAAAACGAATGAGATAGTAGACGCGATAAGAGAGACGGCAAAGGAACTTTAGGATTACGGGATTGAAAAGAATAATGCCGAACGTAATATGCATCATACCCGCGAGATATCAGTCATCACGGTTTGAGGGTAAACCGCTGGCGGATATATGCGGCAAACCCATGATACAGCATGTGTATGAAAAAGCGGCAGGAATCGGTATAGTGTCATACGTCGCGGTGGCCACGGATGACGAGCTTATCTTTGAATGCGTAAAGGGCTTCGGGGGGAATGCCGTCATGACCTCCCCCCGTCATCGATCCGGGACGGACAGAATCGCAGAGGCCGCGGAAATTTTAGGCCTGACTGACTCTGATATTATTGTAAATATCCAGGGAGACCAGCCCCTTTTTGCGCCAGTCCAGATAGAAGAGGTGGCAAATCCCCTTCTGGACGATCCGTCATTGAACTTCTGCACACTCATATATAAGATAAAGAGGGAAGAAGAGATACACCATCCCAATGCGGTGAAGGTCGTTTTCGACAGGGATCACTATGCACTTTACTTCTCACGTGCGACGATACCTTATAACCGCGATGACAAGAACGCTGTCCCCTATTACAAACACCACGGGATATATTCATACAGGAAATCATTCCTGAAAATCTTCACAAACTTGGAAGTAGGACATTTAGAAAAAACCGAGTCTCTTGAACAACTTAGAGCTCTAGAAAATGGGCACAGGATAAAGGTCGTTGAAACTCTCCATGATTCCGTAGAGGTGGACACGCCGGAAGAACTTGAGCGGGTCAGGGCTATCATAGCCAGCGAAGGTGAATAGATCTGTCATCTTTTTCCAACGCGCGAGTTCTTCTATCAGGTGCCGCGATACACGCTTATCCAGAACATATATGGTGGTTTTGAATAATAGGGCGTTGGCCCTATTTAACTTTTATTTATTGTCAGAGAACAGGAGGAGGTCTTATGAAACGATTTAGTGTGGTGCTTTTTCTAATTGCAACCTTTATGTTTTTTTCTTCAGGTACAGTTCTTGCCGAATCGTCCATTCCAGACTTGACGGGTAAGTGGACGACCAATAGTTATGATCGCCATCACGAACAAAAAGGGTTTATTTTTGATTCAGAAGCCGGCGGTAAATGGTTGATAAAGGAGCAGCGGGGACGATACTTTTATGGAGAACGTTCTTACGTCAATAAACAATTGAACAATTTTAAGACCACAGAAGGATTTTCCGGTGTTATTTCCAGAGATGGTAAACGCCTTTACGTAGTTGATCACGATGAAGACATTCTGATCGGCGATATTTTATCCGATGGATCGATTGAATTCATCATACTGAATGACGGCGATAAAAATCACCATTCAAGAATCGGCCTGATTGAAATCGAAAGAGTCAAATAGAAAAGTTGATCTCCACGTAGGGCATGGGGCCTTGCAATGCAATATTATATCAGCCTGTTTTTAAGCTGTTCACCCATAATGTGAGAGCTTTGAACAAGGAGTTATTTTTTCAGAGCCCGGTTTTTAGGCCGAATTTTTAATAAACTGGATTAAATCTTCGTTCGGCAGGACATACCGAAGCCCCTATTTTTATTATGATGAGTCCATTTTACCTCCATCACCAGTCAATTTCATGGCAGCGTAAGCCGCCCCATGGACATGAGAGGGTATTTCCCTCTTTCTCATGCTGGTACTACCCTGGTTCCTCTGAGGAGATTGAAAGCCATCTGTCGGAACATTGTGTCAATGGCATTCTTGATCAACCGTGGAAACCTGGCCCTAAAAGCATTGTTGTGAAGATGAGAGAGGCCGAAATACTGCTCGACGATGTATCTCTTCTTCGATATCTGTTTGTTTCGCTCTTTTTCGTAGTCCGTCAGTTTTGCGGTGGTAGT
>Ga0307992_1002254_pt1 | contig 11066 bp, 9 predicted proteins | sample EllFjometagen133_FD_203162 | JGI IMG/M metagenome (GOLD analysis project Ga0307992, IMG submission 203162) | Marine microbial communities from Ellis Fjord, Antarctic Ocean - #133 | ecosystem: Environmental > Aquatic > Marine > Unclassified | place: Southern Ocean | collected 2014-10-08
TCCCGGGTCACCTGTAGTATCAACGGGTGTGATGCCGTGATGCTGTACCGTGGCGAACCCGGTTTTATACGGATTTCCGTCGAAGGTAATCTCCGCCAGGATCTCGCCTCCCCAGGACGGACAGGACGCGACGACTCGACCATCTTTCATCGTCAGGGCGGCACAATCGGCAATCAGACCGGCATTACTGATTCGCGCGGAGCGAGCCGCCAGGTCTCTGCCGAATTCAGTCATCGGGAACAGTACAAGCATCGGGTCACAGGATTTCACCGCATCCGATATGACGGGCGCGTAGATATCCGGTCTCGGGACATCAAGGTCCGGATTCTCAAAGATATAAACGGTATCGGCGCCATGGGAGAGGCACCTTCCCGCTGCGTCACCAGGCGGTATGCATCTCTTTTTATCTGCGGGCATTTCTGATTTGTCACCAGGAGAACCGATCAGGACGGCCACGGTTTTTCCTGAAACGGAACAACTAAGCGCGCGGGCCCTGGCCATGACGTTCAGGCTGAAACTAAAGAGCCTTTCGTCTCTCAGATCCACGTAAACCCAGATTTCTTTTTTTTCGCGTTTTCCCATAATTTCTTCAGCCGATCAGCCCCGATTTTTTTATGCGGCCTACAAGTTCTTCCGCCTGTTCACCGGTTGTCCCTGTCAGAAACTCGCATTTTCTCTCTCTTGTTACCCTTGTCATGGAAATAACCCTGGTGGGGGAACCGGCACTCCCCACTATCCCGGGATTTATTTTCAAATCGTCAAGGGTCAGAACACTAATTTCTTTCGTGTCAAATGCTTCCTCTATTCCTCCCAGAGGGATGTCCCTGGGTTTAACCGCGGAGGGGTGGATTGTCAGCGCGGCGGGCAGAGAGAGCTCGTATTCCTCTTTGAATCCGTCTATTTTGCGTTTCACATGAAGAAGGTTACCTTTAAATTCGCAGGAAATAACACTGGTTACCAATGGCGCGTCGATAAGGACAGCGGTCTGCGGTCCGACCTGTCCCGTGTCGCTGTCATACGTCCGTGTTCCGAAAAGTACCAGGTCGAAGGGACCAAGTCTTTCGATCGCGGCGGCGAGTGCCGTTGAGGTTGCCAGTGTATCCGAATCGGCCAGACGGGCGTCGCTGAGAAGAATTCCTCTGTTTGCACCCATTGCCATTGCCTCGTGGAGGATGAAGGCGCAGGAAGGAGGTCCCATCGTTAAAACGGTAACCGTGCCGCCCTGTTCTTCTACCATCGATATGGCCATCTCCAGCGCCGGGCGGTCGAATGGATTCAAATCCGCCGTATCCGCAGAACGGACAATTCCGGTTCCCGGTGCCTTTGTAGCAACCGACTTGATGCAGACAATTATATGAAGTTCCATGTAAAATTCCTGTATGAGGAGATCAGTCCCCTTTTATTTATATTCGTCGAGTATACCTTTCGCTATAATCATACGGTGAATCTCTGATGTCCCTTCATAGATTCTCGTTACCCTCGCGTCACGGTAATAGCGTTCAACCGCGTAGGCTTTGGAGTATCCGTATCCTCCGTGTATCTGGACTGCCATGTCTGTAACTGTGCTCGACATCTCCGAAGCGTGTAATTTTGCCATCGCCGATGCCTGGGAAAAGGATTTGCCCTGATCGCGCAAAATGGCCGCCCGGTAAACCATAAGTCGTGCCGCCTCCACCTGTGTCGCCATGTCGGCAAGCATTGCCTGAATCGACTGGTGACGTCCGATAGAAACACCGAACTGCTGCCTCTGGTTCGCGTACCCTGCCGAGTCCTCAAGCGCTGCCTGCGCGATACCCACCGCCTGGGCGGCTATTCCAACTCTCCCTATATCGAGTGCCGCAAGCCCTATTTGAAGCCCCATCCCCTCTTTCCCGATCAGGTTTTCTGCGGGAACCTTACAGTCATACAGACGGATGGAACTTACAGGGTTTGATCTCATGCCGCAGAGGTCTTCAAGATCGCCGACAATGAACCCCTGTGCTCCCCGCTCGGCAGCAATGACGCTGATTCCCCTGCGTCCGGCATTCGGATCTGTCCTTGCGAAAATCAGGCAGATGTCCGCGATACCTCCGTTGGTTACGAAGGCCTTGTTAGCGTTTACCACATAATGATCGTTGTCACGGATTGCCGTTGCCTCGATTCCTGCCGCGTCGGAACCCGCGTTTGGCTCGGTAAGGCCGAAGGCACCTATCTTTTCTCCGCGCGCCAGTTGCGGTATCCATCGCTCTTTCTGTTCTTCCGTTCCGAAGGCCAGGATGGGGTAAACGGCAACACTGTTGTGGACTGTTACGCAAAGCCCGAGGCTCCCACAAGCCCGGGAGATTTCCTCGATGGTAATTACGTAACTCATGGCGTCCATCCCCGCGCCTCCGAGATTTTTCGGTACCTGAATTCCGAAGTAACCGAGCTTTCCCATCATCTCGATAATTTCCCAGGGGAAACGGGCTTCCCGGTCAATCTCGCCGGCGATGGGCACAATCTCACGCTCACAGAATGCGCGGACGGAACGGCGCACGGCGCGATTTTTTTCTGTCAGGAATGTATTCATAAACCCTCGTGTAGTTTATATAATAACGCCATTTTGATAAAAGTGATTGACGGCGCGGCAAGGAGGGAAGCTATCAAAATTTGAAAAATGAGTCAATCTTTCCGCAAATTAGCCTGAAATATTTTCCCCGGGTTAAGTATCTGCAGTGGATCGAAGATTTGTTTGATTTCTTTCTGGATGCGGATGCTTTCCGCGGAGAGTTCCATCGGCAGGAACCGTTTTTTTGCAATTCCTATCCCATGTTCACCTGAGATAGTTCCACCCATGGACAGCACCTTTTTCAACAGATTCACGATTCCTTCCTCTGCCCTGTCTCTGCATTTACGGTCTTCTGCGGTGATATTTACATGAATGTTCCCGTCTCCTGCGTGGCCGAAAGAAAAGATCTTAACCCCGTACTCTTCTTCAAATCCATTTAGACAACCGACCAGGTCCGCGATCTTCCCGATGGGAACGACAATATCCTCATGCAGATAGAGGGGGAATCTGTCTTCAATTCGCAGAGAGACCTCCCTGCGAACCTCCCATATCCTGGCCCTCTTGAGAGAATCGGGGGCCATGATGACACTGACCGCGCCCTGCTCCATGCAGATCCCGCCGATGGTCTCCATCTCCTCTTCTATCACTCTCTGGACGCCGTCTGTTTCAATGATGAGCATGGTCTTTGCCGACTTTGCTTCTTCGAACGGGAGAAGATCCCCCGTTATCTCCAGACATCTGTCATCAAGAAACTCCACGGCACAGGGGACATGTCCCCGAATCAGCATGGCGGTAACCGCGTCCATCGCGGAGGTAAGCCGCGGAAAAAATGCGACCAGCGTTGTTATCGTTTTAGGGCGTGGTATCAATTTAAGAATAAGCTTTGTAATTACACCCAGTGTTCCCTCTGATCCTAACAACAGGTGGCGCAGATCATAGCCGACCACGCCCTTCCTTGTTCTTACTCCGGCTTCGATTATCTCGCCTGATGGAAGGACCACCTCAAGCCCAAGGACATAATCCCTGGTGGTGCCATATTTTACGCAGGAGGGGCCTCCGGCATTCGTGGCGGCGTTGCCGCCGATGGAACAGGTGTCCAGGCTCGCGGGATCGGGTGGGTAGAAGAGGTTTTTTTTCTTTACGGCATTCTGAAGGTCAAGCGTTACAACGCCCGGTTCCACCACCGCTATCAGATTATCCCTTTCGATGGAAAGAATGCGGTTCATCTTCGCGAACGAGAGCAGGACACCGCCAAACAGCGGAACAGATCCCCCTGCCAGACCTGTGCCCAGTCCCCGCGGTGTGACGGGGAAGGAATATCTGTTTGCCAGACGCAACAACGCGCTGATCTGCCGCGGTGATGTCGCTTCAACAACAAGTTCGGGGAGGCGCGTGTCTTCACCAGCATCCTTTCCGAATTCGCGAAGCTTTTCAGAATCTTGGACAACGGCACCGAGGCCAACAGCCTTTTTGATTTCGCTTAGAATCTTTGGTGTAATTGGGGTATAAGGGTGCATGATCATGTGTATTGTTCAAAACCTGGCAGCTGGAGCCGGTGTTCCAGCCTATGAAGCAGCCAGGCGGCGACTGAGGTAATGAGAAGATAAATTGCCCCGATTACCATGAAGGTTTCGGTGTATCTGAAACTGTCGGAGGCTATTATCTTTCCCTCGCCGGTGAGTTCGATGCAGGTTATCATATAGGCCAGAGATGAATATTTTATAAGATAGATGATCTCATTGCCGCAACCAGGAAGCGCCCGGCGAAATGCCTGGGGAAGGGTAACGAAGAGAATCATCTTGATCCGTGAAAAGCCGAGAGCCTGCGCCGCCATCGTCTGGCCTGTCTTGATGGACAGGAAGGCGCCGCGGATATACTCCGACTGGTAAGCACCGCTGCACAGGGAAAATCCGAGTACCGCAGCGACAAATGGGGTCAGGTATATCCCTATATAGGGAAGGCCAAAATACCATATGAAGAGCTGAACTACCAAAGGAAATCCCCGGAAAATAAGGACATACCCGCTGGCGATCCTCTTGACAATAGAATTTCCGTATACCCCCAGCGCCCCGATGACGACCCCTATGATACAGCCAAATATGGCAGAGGGGACAATCAGCTTGACGCTGACAATAAACCCTTTCACAAGGGCAGATACTACTTCCGATTGGAGAAAAAAGAGATTTTCCATAATCAAGAAAAAGAGTTCCCGTACAGTTCAGTTATCTTGGAGCAGAATTCCCTGGTCCTGGCGTACTGCGCTTTATACAGTATTTTTTCAGGAGGGCCGGTCTCCACGATGGAGCCATCCTCGAGGAAAACAAACTCATCCGCCATTTCACTCGCGAAGCCTATCTGGTGTGTGGACATAATCATCGTCATGCCACCTGACCTGACATCCCTTATGACATCCAGAACCTCTGATATAAGTTCAGGGTCGAGGGCCGACGTCGGCTCATCGAGCAGCATGATCTCCGGATCCATCGCGAGGGCGCGCGCGATCGAAACACGCTGTTTCTGTCCACCGGAAAGCTCGGCAGGATACTGATTCATATAACTCTTGAGCCCGACCCTGTCCAATTCACGGATGGCCCTCTCCTGCGCCTCTCCTTTGTTCATCCCCTTTACCCGTACCAAGGCTATTCGGACATTGTGAAGTGCCGTCAGGTGATCAAACAGGTTGAAATCCTGGAATATCATCCCCACCTTCTGGCGGTAGTCATTGATTTCCTTCTTTCGGGCGCGGATGATCTCTTTTCCGTCAAGCCATATACGTCCCCTGTCGGGCTTGACCAGAAAATTTATGCACTGGAGGAAGGTGCTCTTTCCCCCACCGGACGGCCCGATAAGGACTTTGAGCTCTCCCTTGTTTATCGTCAGGGATGCATCTTTGAGTACTTCGTTATCACCATACCACTTGGTCATATTTTCAATTCTGAGGATGGGGAGTGTATCAACCATATATAAATCCTTATGAGGAATAACCTGCAATCCTTACTTTATTCTCCAATATACGGAGTCCCTTTGTCCCGAGATAGGTCAGGATTAGGAATATAACGCCCGCCGCAAAATACATAGGAAGCTGTTCATAGGTTCTTGAAGCTACGAAATGCGCCCTTGCCATTATTTCCGCTACACCCAGTGCGTAGGTAACGGCTGAATCTTTCAGAACGATGGAGTATTCATTTGACCAGCCCGGGATGGACAGCCGCAAAGCCTGCGGCAGGATAATAAGCATCACTGCTTTTCGGTCACTCATGCCCAGGGCACGCGCGGCCTTCAGCTGTCCTTCGGGAAGAGACATGATAGCCCCTCTGAAGATCTGGGACTGGTAAGCGGAGGTAATGAGTCCAAGAACAATAATAGACACCGTAAATGCGGAAAGATTGATGTTTAAGAGGGAACACAATCCGAAGTAGAAAAGAAACAGCAGAACGAGAAGTGGTACTCCGCGGAAAAACCATATGTACACACCTGCCAGGCGACTCAGCCACTTGCCGCCATAGACCTGTCCGATGGCAATGCTAATGCCAAACACGAGACCCAGCAGCATTGCTCCAATAACTACCGCTATGGTAACCAGCGATCCGCGCAGAAGGTAAGGGAGAGCACCATATACTATAGTTAAACTTTCGGCCATTCAATTATCTCAGCACATAAAACATGGAAGGCACCAAGACAAGACGTCCTGATGCCTTCCACAAAAGATCATCTTTTAGTGCCCACTATCAATACATGGGCGCCACCTGTTATTATGGTTTATATTTCGCCTTCAATTCTTCCCAGTAGGGAGAAGCCATCAGCCTCTTCAGCCCTTCATTCATCGTGTTAAGGAGTTCAGTGTCTTCCTTGCGGACGGCATATCCGAAGTCCTCGCTAGCCATACCGAACGTCCCTATGATCTTGACGGGTTTCTTTCTCATGGCGTCTTTCGCGGGGGCGTCATCCATGGCGGCTCCGACGATACGGCCGTTCAGGAGATCTTCAATCGCGAGGGGTGCCGAGTCATATTCCACGAGCGCAAAATCCTTCCCCTTCTTAATCAGGTTTTCTTTCATCCAGTTCGCTTCGGTGGTGCCTCTCTGAACGCCTACCTTGTTTCCATTGGATAACAATTCATCCACTGCCTGGGTGCATCCCGCCGGGGCCACGATCACCTGAGCAATTTTCCAATAAGGAATGGTAAAGTCAACCTGAGTCTTTCTCTTGTCGGTAATACTCATTCCGGAGGCGACCATATCGATCTTATTCGTACGCAGGCTCGGAATAATTCCGTCCCAGTCCATCGGCTGGTGTTTTACCTTGAAGCCCATTTCCTTTGCGATCCAATCGACGGACTTCACGTCAAACCCATCCGGAACGCCGTTTTTGTCAACATATGCAAAGGGGGGAAAGTTGGCATCAATACCATTGATGTATACCTTTGCAGATACCTTTTCCTGATTTAGATAATAAATTCCGCCTACAATGACGATGGCCACCAATAAAATCAGACCCCAAAGAAACTTCTTACCCATGAAACAATCCTCCTTTTTGAATGTAATAGCTTTTTAACTCTGTGCCGGACAGGAGAGCAGTTAACTTCTCTCCGACAATAAATTTGGTGGAGATGAGGGGGCTCGAACCCCTGACCTCGGCATTGCGAACGCCGCGCTCTCCCAGCTGAGCTACATCCCCGTTGCAATACTGCTAAGGGGCGTTCAATATCCCATATCAGGATGATATGTCAAGAAATTGTTGGAATCTGTCCCGATGATTTCAGGAAAATACACCCATAGTTTTTGCCTTTTTGTACACTTCCCGAGCCTTATCGTGAAACCCCTCAATCTCGCATGATTTAACAAGACTAAGATAATAGAAGGGATTGTGGGGATCGGCTAAAACAGCTTTTTCGAAGGCATCTATTGCCATCTTGTGATTGTGTTCTCCAGCAAGTGTATTTCCCAAGCGGTTATAATATCCCCCCCTGGACGCGGGATCCAGTTTTGCCGCGTTTTCATAAGACTGTTTCGCATCACGCAGTTTCCCCTGCCTGACAAAAATGTCGCCCAGATCACAGTGGACAAGCGGCTGATCGGGGTGACAATCGAGTGATCTCCTCAAAGCTGTCTCCGCGCGACCATATTGCTCGACATGGGAAAGAACATTACCCAGCGCATTGTAAAGCCGGTACTCATCCGTTGGTTCCACGGATATGGCACTGTTATAAGCATCTTCAGCTTTTTCGAAATCTCCGGCCTTGACATGAGCATTGCCAAGACTGCGGAAAAGCGTGGGGTCATCCGGGTCCATCTTTGTAAGTATCTCAAAAATTTCAATAGCCCGATCTGTTTTTTCCGCCCCGAGATACGAGTCTCCGAGGGTGGTCAAAAGAGAAATATCATTGGGCTGGGCGGCAACTGCCGCTTCACAGATTACAACAAGGCGTTCATAATTGCCTTCATTCCTGTATATTTTCACCAGCTCATCAAAGGCAAAGCCTGTAAAAATCTTCCTTTTCAGCTCTTTTTCCAGGAGTTTTTCCAGACAGGACACGGCATCGGATAATCTTCCGCTGTCCCTGTAGGCCCAGGCCAGAGACATAACTATCGAATCATCTTTAGGATTTATCTCCGTCAGTTTATGGTAAAGTTCAATCGCTTCCTCATAGCGCCTCTCTCGCATGTACTGATCCGCAAGATCGTAAGACTCGCTAATTCCTGTCTTTTCACTCATAGCGTATCCCTTTCTTATATGGCAAGGGTATTTTCACATTATGATCACATTTGATCCCGGACACGAAAAAGGGTTACAACCTTATCAGTCGCAACCCCTTGATTTTATTTGGTGCCGGAGCTCGGAATTGAACCGAGATGACCGTAAGGTCGGGGGATTTTGAGTCCCCTGCGTCTACCAGTTTCACCACTCCGGCTTGGCGGCTGATTATATAGTTGACCCTGAAATTGTCAAGGAAATTGTATTGACAGATGACAACAGGAGTTTCAGAAAACAGAAAATTATATTGACAATAAAGGAAACTGCGTGTTAGTAAATCGCCCTGTTTCATTAGCATGAAAAAGGGGCTGTAGCTCAGTTGGGAGAGCGCTTGAATGGCATTCAAGAGGTCGTCGGTTCGATCCCGTCCAGCTCCACCAGAAAAACCAGGGGATTGCGGGTAACCCGCAATCCCTTTTTTATGTGGGTGATCCACCCTTATTTAGTGGCGTCGGAAATTCTTTTCTGCGCCTCACGTGTTTCCTGTACCATTCGCTCGAACAGTTCAGATATTGCAGGTATATCATGGAGAAGGCCGGTGGATTGCCCTACAGTAAGCACACCCTTTTCCACGTCTCCCCTTTCGGTTGCCAGGCTTATCGCTTTGAAGGCATTCGCAAGATAGGCCATCATTACCGAGTTCTTGACCCCCGAGAAAAGCACGCCGAAAAACAGTTTGAAGTACGAAAGATCCAACATCTTTGCAATATCTCTGGAATTGATGAGTGCGGCAAGAAAATTGGGCATGCCCAGGAACCCTTTTCTGTATGCCTTGATAGCCGCCGGCGTTTTCAGTGAACGACAGCCCAGCCCGTCAAAGTAATTCCCGTAAATTGTATCGGTTACTCCCTTTTCGAGGGAGAGTTTTTTATAGCTCTCGTGGAGTCCGCTTTCCTGTGTGGCCATCAGGCGTGTTCCCATCGATATGCCTTCGGCTCCGAGCGCCAGTGCGGCAGCAAGTCCTCTGCCATCCGCGAAACCACCCGCGGCTATTACAGGGATGTTCACCGCATCCACTATACTGGGGACCAGTACCAGAGACGTTGCGTCGCCTCCATGTGCGGCTGCTTCATATCCGGTAGCAATAAGACCATCCGCGCCCTGTTTTTGTGCCGCAAGCCCATGACGTTCATTAACAACTGTGGCAACAACCTTTCCACCGTATTTGTGGGCGGCTTTTGCTATCCAGTCTCCTTTGCCGAGGGAAAAGTTAATGACGGGGACTTCTTCTTCAAGGAGCACCTTCGTGTTTTCTTTCGCTCCCGGAAAAAGGAGTGTTGCATTCGCGCCGAATGGTTTATCCGTAAGTTCCCGGATTTTGTGGATAGACTTTCTCGTTTCTTTTACACCCAAAGGCCCTGTAGCCAGGATGCCCAGTCCGCCGGCATTGGAAACAGCAGCTACCATTTCAGGGATACTGACCCAGCTCATTCCGGCCAGCATTATGGGGTACTTGATTCCAAAAAGTTCAGTCATCCGTGTTTTCATAAAAGGCTCCTTCTCGCATTTTTTGCCTGCATACGGCTATGACGGTAGCTTTTATATGTTTAAGGAATTTGTGTCAATCGGAATTTTATGGCGGCATTTTACAGCGCTGAAAATATCCAGGAACATGCCCCGGACTTTTACTGGCATGGAAAATCCACGCTATCAGACTTAGCTATTGTAACGGTGCTACAAGATTGAATGAAAACATGGAAAGGGGTATTTCAGGCTGGAAAATTCCGGAACTCTTGATTCTATGAGCTTGCGGTCTTCAAAAGACAAAAACCGCAAGCTCACTATATCTTATTTCAGGGTTTAAGCCGGGAAAACAGGAGGGAATTTCCGGTTTAATTGACTATCTAAATAAGCATTTTTCATGCCATTAGTGCTAACTATATGATATTGAAGGATATAGATGAGAACCCATTCCTGAATGAGGACATTTCCAGCGGGGAAAATGTCGAAACTTTCCATGGTGATATACCCCAGAAACTAATGAATATAAGTCGGTTACGAACATATTCATCAGAAAGATTCGACGAAATTGTCGGGCAAAGATGACTCCGGGAATAACAGCTCCGGATTTTCAAACTATTATACAGCTATAAGTTGTGGTATAACTACGGCGTGTAATCGAAAAAACGCTTATCCGAAGGTAATGAAAATGAAACTGCCAAAAGATACAAACTGGAATAGTCTATCACTGGAACATAAAAGGGCTTTCCTGCGTCCCCTGGTAGTGGCACTTATCATAGGGCTTTTCTTCTCTCTAATACTTGTCATGGGAATTATGGACCTGGGGCGTCTTGATAAAACACTGGCAGGTTTTATGGAAAACAGGGGGCTTGATATTATAACAACCGTGGAAAACATAGCCCAGGAAAATCTTGGCTATCTGCGACAGGCCCTTAAAAAAGGCGCGAAAGATGATGATGTTGTTGCCCCGTTCAATGAAAAAGTGTTTTCCCCTCAAGAAGCTCTCGTCAAAGACCTTATAGTCCTGGCACGTGAAATTGATGCCAGGTGGAGGGCCGGACAGCTGAGTGAGGAAGGCCTGAAAGAAATTGCCGAAAGTGAGAAGCTGTGGTTTGTTGCCGTTCTCGATGGAGGCAACAAGGTAGTCTTGAAAAGTGGGGAGTTTCTCAAGGAATTTTCACCTGGAACGAATTATGATGCGACCTGGAACAAAGATATGATCATAGATCTCTTTTACAGGTTTGGAAAACTCAACGAGATGGGATACATTACTCTTCGTCGCAAGGATGGAAGCGGTGCCATATTGATAGCCCTTAATGATGAA
>Ga0307992_1002255_pt1 | contig 11066 bp, 11 predicted proteins | sample EllFjometagen133_FD_203162 | JGI IMG/M metagenome (GOLD analysis project Ga0307992, IMG submission 203162) | Marine microbial communities from Ellis Fjord, Antarctic Ocean - #133 | ecosystem: Environmental > Aquatic > Marine > Unclassified | place: Southern Ocean | collected 2014-10-08
TCAAATAAGCATTATAATAGGTGATAATAATGGATGAAACTAATCAAACAGACAAATCCAGTATGATTGAAGTTCTAGAAAGTATCCCTGAGCAAATAGCAGAGGCTGTAAAGCTGGCAAAAGACATAAAGATAACAGAGCCAATAAAAAAGGTTATGATTGCTGGAATGGGTGGCAGTGGTGTATCCGGAGATATTTTAAAGGCATATCTTAAGGATAAGATTGATGTAACAGTTAATAAGGATTATTTTCTGTCTGAACTGGTTGGAAAAGAAACCCTGTTATTTATTGTATCATACTCAGGTAATACAGAAGAAACAGTTTCCGCTTATAGGACAGCACAGAGAAAAAATATGAAGATTGTTGTTATAACAACTGGTGGGAAATTAGAGGAACTATCAAAAATGAGCAAAACACCGTGCATTATTATTCCAAAAGGATTCCAGCCAAGGGCAGCTCTTGCCTATTTGTTTTTCCCTATGCTAACTGTGCTGTATAACTCACACTTCATTGATAACCCAGAAGCGGATATAAAAAATACAGTAAAAGCATTAAAAAACCCTAAATTCAAGGAAAGGGCGCAGGATCTTGCTGAAAATCTTGTTGAAAAAGTACCATTAATATATGCCTCAGAAAAAATGGGTGTTGTTGCATACAGATGGAAAACGCAGTTTAATGAGAATGCAAAGGTTCATGCCTTTTATCATGTATTCCCTGAATTAGACCATAATGAGCTTGTTGGGTATAGCAATATAAAAACAGGGTATTATGTGATAATAATAAAGGATGATGATGATTATGTTAAGGTAAAGAAAAGAATGGATATAACAAAAAGATTAATCTCAGAAGCAGGAATAAATGTAACTGAGCTGGTTATTAAAGGAGAATGTTTTTTAACAAAGATGTTCTCAGCTATCTATCTTGGCGACCTTACCTCTTATTATCTTGCATTAAAGTACGGCACAGACCCAACACCTGTTGATGTCATTGAAAAGCTGAAGAAAGAGCTATAACTAAAATGAGTGAGATTAAAACAATAGTATTTGACCTTGATAACACCCTATATCCCGAAGATGCTGGGTTGTTAAATGAAGTAAGCAAAAGGATAAATGAATTTATCTGTAAAAAATTTAATCTTGATTATGAAGATGCAATAGCACATAGAAAAAAATTTTTTCATAAATATGGCACTACATTAAAGGGTTTAATGATAGAGGAAGGCATTGAACCAGAAGAATACCTTAAGTTTGTACATAATCTCAACACAAAGAATTTCTTAAAGAGGAATGAAGAACTGATTAATGTATTGAATGAAATAAAACAAAAAAAAATAATATTTACTAACTCTCCAAAGGAGCATGTGCTAAGTGTTATTAAGGTTCTTGGAATAGAAGGCTTTTTTTCAGGCATATATGACATACGGTTTCTTGAGTTTAATAACAAGCCGCAAAAAGGGGGGTATATTAAAGTTATAAAACATGCAGGCATTAACCCAAAAGAATCTATGATGGTTGATGATTATAATCATAATCTCAAGCCTGCAAAAGAACTCGGAATGACAACAGTTCTTGTAGGCAATGGGAATGACACAAAATACTCTTATGTTGATTATTACATAAATAAAATAACAGATATTGAAAAAATACTTTAGAAAATGAAATATATTATTGGAGTTGACATCGGAGGAACTAACATACGTGCTGGTTTAATTCTAAATAATAAGATAATTAAAAAAACAGAAGTAAAGACAGAAACAAGCAAAGGAAAAAATGCTGTTATAGAAAATATTGTTAAGGCTGTAAACAGTGTAATGACAAAAAATGTAGCAGGGATTGGAATTGGCTCTCCAGGACCATTGGATCATAAAAAAGGCATTATCATAAACCCAAAGAATATTCCATTTAAGAATATAAATTTGAAAGTAATATTAGAAAAAAAATTTAGGGTCCCTGTGTTTGTTGATAATGATACAAACTGCTTTACCCTTGGAGAAGCTCTTTACGGCAGTGGAAAAAAACATAACTGTGTTATTGGACTAACCATTGGCACAGGTGTTGGAGGAGGAATTGTTATTAATAAAAAAATATTTCACGGCAGGATGAATGCTGGTGAGCTAGGCCATACAAGCATAAATTTTAATGGAATAAAAAGCAAATGTGGGAATATTGGCTGCCTTGAGGAATATGTGAGCGCAAGGGGGATTATGAGAATTGCAAAAGGTATGAAGGCAAAAACTCCCTTAGATGTCTATAATCTTGCATTAAAAGGAAACAAAAAAGCAATAAAGGTATTTGAAAAAATGGGTTTTTACCTCGGTATTGGTGTTGTAAATTTTGTAAATATATTTGATCCTGATGTTATAATTATTGGTGGCGGTATTTCAAATGCCTGGAAATTCTTCTCAAAGAGTGTGAAAGAAACAGTCAAGGAAAGGGCTTATGTAAACAAAAACCCAATAATTGTTAAGAGCAAATTAAAGCATGCTGCTATTCTGGGTGCTGCTTCACCTGTAAAAAAATAATTGCTTAAACTTTTTTTCTAAGAAATCATACGTTTTTATAATAAATAAATGACTTTTGCACTTGCAGTCAGAGCAGCCGAAGTTTTCTATTGAGCTTATTGAATTCTTTAAGACAAATCTTGCAATTTTACACTCTTCTCTTTTATTGGACAGCTTGTAAAACACTTTTTTAATTGAAGTATTTTTGTTCATTAAAAAATAATCAATGTGCCAATGCAGTTTTTTCTTTTTGCTTAAATGCCTTTGAACTCTTTTTTCAAGATTGTTAAGTGCAGAGCCAACATAGCAGTAAAGGCCTTTCTTAAATTTAATTCTTCCTAAAGCTCCAATTTTTATTAATGAATCTTTTTTTAATTCAATAACCAAGCAATAGGCCCCTTTCATTTTTCAGTTAAATTCCAATAGCAAGCAGGATTAATCCTATGCCCAAGCCAAACAAGACATTAAATATTTTCACATAAAATGTGTCTTTTACAGAATGAGACAACAATGGCAAGAGTCCGTGGCCATCCTGGACTATTGAGCTTACCAGTAATACTGAAAATGGGACTAAGCCCCGAGCAAATAGTAAAACAAAAATAATATGCGGGCCAGACACAGGAATTATTCCAACCAAGGCGGCTATCAAAATTAATGCTAGTTTGTTTTGCGGCAGTATTGATGCAAGATTAAATCTTAGCATTAAAAAGTTTATTAATAGCATTGTAAAGAAAAGCCATAAAAACAATCTTGGTATATGCTCTTTGATTATGTGACCATAAACATGCTCTTTTAAAAAATGATTAAAAAATGATTTTCCATGTAATTCTTCTTTTTTGTGTAACTTAATTTCACATGGCTTGGAAATTTTTAATTTCATTTTTTTGACAAGCTTGTCAGCTAAAAATCCGGCAATGATTCCAAGAACAAAACAGATAAAAAATATTAACAAAGCAGTTCCAGGTATTTTTGCAAGCATGATAAATGCTTCATCGCCAGCTGTTGCAATCATAACTGCAACCAAAGCACCAAAGCCAACAATACCATGCGTATAAGATGAAACAATAAAGAATGCGCCAAAACAGCCGGGTGTAACACCAAGCAAGGATGATAAACCATACTGCGTTAATGGTTTTTTTGTTATACGCTTTTTGATTTTATCCCTATATTTTAACTCAAAAAACTCAACAATAACCATTAATACAAATACTATAATAAGTATTTTTAGGGTCTCCAGAAGTGTTTCAATTATCATTGTAATATTAAAATATTAAATTATTTAAAAAGCTTATGGATTATTTTTGTAATATATGGTTTTGATTTTAATTAAATATAAAAACAAGTGAAATATCTTTAATTTATGATAATAAAGAGTGTTAAACTTGAGAACATAAGGAGTTATACAAGGCAACTTGTTGAATTTCCTAAGGGTTCTGTCCTTTTAAGCGGTGATGTGGGGAGCGGAAAATCTACCATATTATTAGCTATAGAATTTGCACTTTTTGGCATAATGAGGTCTTTGTCTGGAAACTCCCTTTTAAGAAACGGCAAAAGCAAGGGTTCTGTTGAGCTTAAGTTTAATATTGAGGATAAAGAAATAATAATAAAAAGGACATTAAAGAGACAAAGGGGTGATGTAAGGCAGGACTCTGGATTTATAATAATAAATAATAAAAAAACAGAAGGAACTGCTATTGAGCTTAAATCAAAGATTCTTAATCTTTTGGGTTATCCCAGAGAGCTTGTTACAAAGACAAAGTCATTGATTTACAGATATACTGTTTATACTCCTCAGGAAGAGATGAAACAGGTATTGCTTGATGATAAGGATTACAGGCTTGACACATTAAGAAGGGTTTTTCAGATAGACAAATACAAAAGAATTAGGGAAAACACTCAAATTGTGATAAGAGAAATAAGAGAGAAAACAAAGGAATTTAGTGGAATGATTTTTGACCTTGAAGAAAAAAAGAAGCAAAAAAAGGAAAAAGGCGATGAGCTAAAAAATGTAATAATAAAAATAGAAGAGGTAAAACCAGAGATAAAAGCAGCAGAATCTATTGTCAAGGGAAAAAAAGAAAGCAGAAACCAACTGGAAAAAGGAATAAAGGAACTAAATGATTTAATGAAAAAAAAGGAAATAGCAAACACAAGGCTTAAGGAAAAGGTTACATTAATACATGATTACAAAGAAAATACAGAAGTTCTGGATAAAGGCATAGAAGAGCTTAATGTAAAGATAGAAAATTTCAAAATAAATATAATAAGAGGAAATGAGTCAGAAGTGGAAAAATCAATAATAAAAAAAGAAGAGGAATATAATTATTTAATGCAGAAAAAAGTTGGATTGACTGAAAAAAATAATTCATTGCAAAAAAGAAAAAAAGAATTACAGGGAGAAATATCAATAAAATCAAAAGAATCAAAAAATCTTATTCTAAAGAAAGGTATGTTTGACCAGCTTCAAGAGGAATTGAATAAAAAAGAAAATATTAAGAAAAAGATTGATGAGACAGAAGATAAAATTAAAAAAATAAGTTTAGTAATTAATGAAAATGAGGTTAACAAAGAAAAATCAGAAAAGATAAAAAAAAATATTTTAAAATCAGATAAATGCCCATTGTGCTTTCAGGAATTATCAGAACAGTATAAACAATCTATTAATAATAATGAAAATAAGAAAATAAAAGAATGTATTGAAACTTTAAAAGAAGAAAATGAAAGAAAAAAAAGACTTGTCGATGATCTTAAAAGTTTAAATGTAGAACTGAGAGATTTATTAGAAAAAGAAAAAACAGCTGATGTACTGAAAATAGAAATAAAAGGATTTGAGCAGGTTGGTAAGGAAATTATTGAAAAACAAAAATCATTCAATAAGTTGTGTTTAGATGAAGACAAAATTAAGAAAGAACTTGATTCTATAAACGCAAAAGATTTAGATGAAATACAAAATAAAATTTCTGAATCAAAAGACTTGCTTAAAAAAATTCATCAATCAAATATTATGTTAAATGAAAAACAGAATTTGATGAATCTTAGGGATGAAAAAAATAAAAACAGGGGGGAAATCTTAAAGAATATTGCATCATTAAAAAAAGATGTGGGAGAAATAAATAATTTGAAAATAGAGCTTGATGACAAGATAAAGAATTTTAAAGGAATTGAACAAAACTACAAAAAACTAAAAGAAGAGCTTGAAAAAGCAATCTCAGATGAAACACTTTTAGCAATAATAAAAGCACAGTTTGATAAGGAAGCAGAAGGCATTAACAAAGCAATTAATGAGTTAAAAAAAGAGATAGATGAAAAATTAACAATTAAGAAGAAGCTTAATTACCTAAAACAAATGAGGAACTGGCTTGATCAATATTTCATAAAACTCATGTCGATGATGGAAAGACAGGTAATGTCAAGGGTTTATTATGAGTTCAATGAACTTTTTAAGGAGTGGTTTAATGTCTTAATGGAAGATGAGAATATCAGCGTAAGGCTTGATGATGAATTTACTCCGATGATAGAGCAGAATGATTATGAAACAAGCATAGAATATCTTAGTGGAGGGGAAAGAACCTCACTTGCTTTAGCTTACAGGCTTGCCCTTAATAAGGTTATAAACAACATTATAGGCGGGATAAAAACAAAAGATTTTATAATTCTTGATGAGCCCACAGATGGCTTTTCAACAGACCAGCTTGATAAGGTCAAGGTTGTGTTTGACCAGCTGAACATAAAGCAGTCTATCATTGTGTCTCATGAAAACAAGATAGAAAGCTTTGTAAGCAGTATAATGAGGATAAGCAAAGATGAGCACATAAGCTCTGTTGTTTCTATCTGAAATCAAAAAGATTTAACATGTAAGTAAGTCATATATTTAAAATTGGCCCAGACTTTAGAAACATTTATATATAAATACTTAATTTAATATCATTGGTGGTAGTGAATGGATTATCCTAAAAAAGTATTTTTTTTGTTCCTTATTGTATCCTTATTAAGTCTATCATTTGTTTCTGCATTATCAGAGTTTTCAGTGGACTATGAAGCTGTTAAGGATAAAGTAGTATATAAAGAGCCAGCAGAATTTTGTATTTCAATAAAAAATACTCAGAATTTTAGTGATAATTTCAAAATAAACTTTGGCATTAACCCAAAATGGAGCACACAGATATTGCCTCCAAAGGATTCTTTCGTATTCATAACAAGTGGAGAAACAAGGGAAGTTAGAATTTTAATAATGCCTGTTTCTGAAATGCTTCCCAGCTTGTATAGGCTTCCAATAACAATAAAATCATTTAAAACAGGTCTATCAGAAAAAATATATATTCCAATCTATTTAAAATCAGATAAATCAGCTGGAAAATATCCACCAACAGTAACAGCCAATGTTAACATTCCAAATAAGATAAATCCTAAAGAAACTTTAAAGATAATCATTGATTTGAAAAATAGAAATATACTCAATATTACAGATATGGAAATAAAATTGTCAAGCCTTCTTGTAAATAAGGAAACAAGAGTAACACTTGGACCTTTAGAAGAAAAAACAATTATTATTACACATTCATTCAATCCACTTGAACCCCCAAAAAAAGATACAGTAACCTTCAATCTTTATGTTGATGGAAAGAATATAAGAAGCATAGAAAACATACCTATCGAAATAATACCCTATTCAGATATAATAAGAGCCTCTAAGATAGAAAAATCATTTCTTAAAACAGAAGAAGAGATAACTTGCACAAATGAAGGGAATATAAAAAAAGATGAAACTATCAAAATAGAAATGGGGTTTTTTAGGGATATTGTCACATCAACAAATCCAAAAACATATGTCTTGAAAGAAGATGGGAAGAGATACAGAGCATTGGATGTTAATTTAAATCCAGGTGCAAAAGCAGAAATAATAGTTGTTAAAAATTTCAGACCACTTGTTTTAATTATAACTATTACAGCAGTTTTATTGATATTATATTTCATTTTTAGGAGCGATTTAGTAGTAAAAAAGCAGGCTGTAATCCTTGATACAAAAGAAGGTGGAATAACAGAAATGAAAGTTATTATGAATATTAAAAACAGGATAGGAAAGCCAATTAAGAATGTTGCCATAATAGATAATGTTCCAAATATTGCAGATATACAAAAGGAATTTCAAATAGGAACACTTAAACCAACAAAAATAGTAACACATGAAAGAAAAGGAAACCTTATCAAGTGGAACATAGATCTTCTTGAAAGATATGAAGAAAGAATAATAACATATAAAGTAAGGTCAAAGCTTAGTATCATTGGAAAGTTTAAGCTGCCCCCTGCAGTTATTAAATATGAGAATGAAAAAGGAAAAGAAGTACTTACTCACTCAAACAGCATTAGCCTTTCTATTTAGTTCTTTTTTTTAATTTGAAAACAAAAGCTATATAAATAAAATAATTTTCTCTTCTTAAATCCCCGCTTAGCTCAACGGCTAGAGCGTTCGGCTGTAGATTCTGCCCGACTATCTCAATTGAGAATGGATGAAATGCAGACAGCTGTTACCGAAAGGTTGCTGGTTCAAATCCGGCAGCGGGGACGTTTTTTCTTATCTTTCAGAAATACTCTAAAAAACATTCTAAACAACAACCTTTATATATTACTTTAACCCATGAGACCACTATGGATTGGAAAAAGATTGTATTTGCAATTGCTATTTGCTTAATTTACATACCTATGGTCTTTATGGCCGTGAACACTTTCTTCCCTGAAACACCAAGAAACACATGCTACAAGTTTTATCCTATTGATAAAAATATGACTGAGCCACAAAGAGATGAATATAATCAGGATATGCAGGAATGTGAGGAAAACTATGACAAGCAAAGAGCAAAATATGATGGATGGAAATTTATTGTAATTATGATTATAAGCATTATTGCTGCTTTTATCATGCTGATTAAACTTGACAAGAGCATTATCTTTGGATTATTCTTCGGTGTTGTGATAACTACATTCACTGCCACAATTAATTATATGGAATCAAGAAGCATTGTTGGATTTGCACTTCTCGTATTTTTGTTCGGCTTGATTATCTATTTTGTTAACAGAATGAGTAAGGATTAAAAACTTTTTTCTACTGACTTTATAATTTCATCTGAATCAAAGCGATTCCCGCAATAAGCACAATAAAATGCTTTGCAATAATCCAGCATAGAAAGATTAAAGTAAACTTTTTTGTTACATGCAGGACATGTTATATCCAAATACTTTACTATTTCTCTACTTCTTTCGTTGTCTGGTCTTTCTGTTATTATTATATTCATTGTTTTAAAAAAGATATTAACAAAAAAAATATAAAGTATTATGCTTTCTCTTGATAAGTAACAAAGCAAAAATCAAATTTCTACGAAAGCTTTATATATGAAAAAAAAGACAGAAAGTAATGATGGTATAATCTTTCTTTAGTCTTTTACAGGCCAAATATGGCTTTTTAAGATTTAAGAATAACTTATACCATTTATTAAGAACTATAATGCCCTGGTGGTGTAGTTCGGCTTATCATGAAGCCCTGTCGAGGCTTCGACTCGGGTTCAAAGGAATTTAATACTGAAAATCCCGGCCAGGGCGTTGCTTAAATCAGATTTTATCTGGTTTTACACATTTGGGCCGGTAGCTCAGCCTGGTAGAGCATCTGACTTTTAATCAGGTGGTCGCGAGTCCGAATCTCGTCCGGCCCATCAAACTAATAAAAAAAGGTTATATTAAAAATGAAGGATATAAACATCAGAAAACATATGCTTGTCCCAGAACATTCTAAACTAAATAAAAAAGAAATTCAGGAATTGCTTGAAAAATATAATCTTGCATTAAATGAACTGCCAAAAATTCTTTTAACAGATCCTGCGATTGAAAAGCTGAATGTAAAACCAGGGGATATTATAAAAATCACAAGAGATAGTCTAACAGCAGGCATATCTATATATCATAGGGTTGTTATAAATGGATAAAAAATCTAAATTACTAATACAAAAATATTTTGAAGAAAATAGTATTATTGCATCTGATATTGAATCTTTTAATAATTTTGTAAATGTCGAACTACAAAAAATACTTAATGAAAACAAAGAGGTAGAGCCAACAATCATTCCTCCAAATGTTGAAACTTATAAAATACATTTTGATAAAATTTGGATAACAAAGCCTGAAATAACTGAAGCAGATGGCTCAAAAAGGGATATATTTCCATCAGAGTCCAGGCTTAGGAAAATAACTTATGCTGCTCCTATGTTTGTTGAAGTTTCTTCTTATGTTAACGGACAGAAAAGAGAATCAGTGCAAGTGCAGATAGGTAATCTTCCAGTAATGCTTAAATCAAAATACTGTCACCTTAATAAGCTAGACAGAGAAGGATTAATAGATAAGGGAGAAGACCCTGATGACCCGGGAGGATATTTTATAATAAATGGAAGTGAAAAAGTTCTTGTTAAGATAGAAGATCTTGCTTCAAACAGACTACTTGTTGAAAAAGTAAAAACAGGACCAAGCAAATATGTTGGAAAGCTATTCTCAGAAAGAGGCTCTTTCAAGATACCTCATACAATTGAGAAAATGAAAGACGGGGTAATCTATTTAAGTTTTACAAGAATTAAGAGGATACCTGTTGTTATTGTAATCAAGGCCCTTGAACTTATGAAAGATGAAGAGATAATGAGGGCTGTCTCAGAAGAGAATTATGATGAAATGATTGTAAATTTATATGAGTGTATTGATATTAAAACACAGGAAGATGCAATTGATTATATAGCAAAAAAATCAGGGATAACACAATCAAAAGAAATAAGGATAGAAAGAACAAAAGAAATTATAGATAGATACCTAATGCCCCATATCGGTACCAGTGAAAAAGACAGACTAAAGAAAGCTTATAATTTATGCAAGATGATAAAGAAGTTTATAAGGGTTTCCAGAGGAGAAATACAAGTTGATGATAAGGACCATTACATGAACAAAAAGGTTAAGATGAGTGGAGATTTATTGGCAGACCTGATAAGGGTAAATCTTGGTATATTAATAAATGACCTTATGTATAATTTCCAGAGAATTGTAAAAAGAGGAAAATTTCCTTCTATAAAAGTTATTATAAGAGAAAAATTATTGACTTCAAGAATTTATTCATCCATGGCAACTGGTAATTGGGTTGGTGGGAGGAAAGGTGTAAGCCAAAGAATACAGCGCCTTAATTTCTTGAATATGATGTCCCATTTGCAAAGAGTTGTAAGCCCTTTATCAGCAACACAGGAAAACTTTGCTGCAAGGGAACTTCATAGCACTCACCTAGGAAGGTTATGCCCTGTTGAGACACCTGAAGGAACTAACATTGGGCTTAAGAAAAACCTTGCATTGCTTGCAAATGTATCACAAAGTGATAAAGAAGAAGAAACAATAAAATCATTAAAAAGTTTTGGCTTAAAGGTATTAAAATAAAATGAGTGAAGCATATTTAAACGGAAAATTTGTCGGAACAATAGAAAATCCTGCTGAGTTTACTGAGAAAGTAAAAGATCAAAGAAGAAAAGGAAAAATTTCTGAAAATTTGAAT
>Ga0307992_1002256_pt1 | contig 11066 bp, 12 predicted proteins | sample EllFjometagen133_FD_203162 | JGI IMG/M metagenome (GOLD analysis project Ga0307992, IMG submission 203162) | Marine microbial communities from Ellis Fjord, Antarctic Ocean - #133 | ecosystem: Environmental > Aquatic > Marine > Unclassified | place: Southern Ocean | collected 2014-10-08
TGTTATCAATCTCTGTTTTAGTATATGTCGTTGCTTGGTCTGCTTTTAATAACAATGCTGTTACTATCGCTTTGACACTTGCATAAAATGAATCGCTATTACTTGATAAATCTGTTTTTTTATTTGCCACATCTTCTTTTGTTTGTAACGCAGTTAATACCAACCCAACCGTTGGATAAAATTCATCACTTGCTGATAAAACTGTTTTTTTATTTGATAACAACTCTTTTAATTCATCGTTTACTATCGTTGCGTAAGTTGCTGGAATATTATTTCCTAATGCGTCTTTAGTTGCTTTGTCTGCTGTGTATGTACCGTTTACTATCTTAGCGATTTCTGCGTCTGTATAGGCTTGGTCTGTTCCTGATATAGCGTTGATAGCGGTTTGTATAGCCGCTTGGCTAACATAAAATACAGTGGAATTAGCTGTTAAGTCCTGTTTCTTATTTGTAAATAGTTCATAAGTTGGTATAACAGTTGTTCCATCTTCTAAAAGAGTTATTTGAGATAACTTAATGGTAGTACCACCATAATTGAATAAAACATCTGTGCCGTCAAAAGTTGCTATCGCATTTCCTGTTGCGTTATACAACGTTAGTTGAGGGTGCTCATATGTACCATCTTCTAAAGCAATTATCCTTGCCTCATAACCATCTACAAGCAAGGTGTATGTTTCTATGGTTGCGGTTAGTTCTCCAAACTCTTGCCAAATAAGACGATATTGTTCGTCTGTTAATTCGGTTATTGGTGCTGGATTTCCGTAACCTGGTTGAACTGTAATAGTCCATACATCATATTGTTTGGTATAAACTTCGTTTTGAATAGAACTTGTTACCAACGTCCAAGCATATGAAGTTGTTGCAGAAGTATAAACTACTTGATAGAAACCGTTTGTTCCTGCTTCCCAAACATAAGCAACTGCGTTTGCTTCTTCTAAGTCTTGTAAATCTTCCCAATCTCCATATGAAGTTGGTAAATCTGATACTGTGTTATACGATCCTATTAGGTTTGAACCACTTTGTTGCTGAACTGTTACCGCTGTACTCATTACAGAAGTAGAGTTTTGGTTCATAGCTAACAAGATATTAGGAACTGTTGTAACGTATTGAGCGAATGAACGTGGTTCTAATTCGCCATCTAAAGTATGTTCAACTAACCCACGATAAAAGCAAGGGAACCAATGAGTAGCCCAATTCTTTCTTATATCTGGTGCATAGTTTATGGTTGCTACATTAGTTGAAGTTCCATCTTCAATGTAAACAACGACCATATTAACGTTTGATAATGGGTGAAAGCCGTTCTCGTTAAAAGAATCTCTCACGCTCCCATCTGTTAAAAAATAAACTTCTGCGGTTGTGTTAGTAATTGTGTTTGTTGTCATTTTTTACTCACCTACTCTTAATTTTTTTGTTTTTGGTATGCTAATAGGACCTCTCGGCGTATTATCACTTTGAGGTCTTTCTTCAACATTTTTCGTTTCAAATTCTACTTTTTCAAATTCAACATTCATTTTAATTTGCATTTTAGATTTCATATTAAACCACCATTAATGTTACATTTTTAACTATGAATGTTCCAGCGTTATTGTATGGTTTTTGTTTTTCAAAGGGTTCTGTAATTGCTGTTGTTAATGTACCATCATAAAACGATACTATTGAGCCACTAACAATAGTGCCTGCTGGAACATTGAATATTATATCTGCACTGCTCATGCTCATACTACCGCCTGATGAAGCAGCCCATAATATTGTTTTTTCACTATCAACTAAAGCTCCAACATCATCATAAATTGATATCCTAATAACGCCATCAGTTGGGTCTCCTAATGCGTTTAAAACATAATCTTTTGTTGTTTCTGCTATAAAAACTGCCATTTAAGAAACCCCCTTATAATTCTATTTTTACATTGTTATCTTTTGGTTTGTTTTTATCTTTTTTAGGTATCATTCTAACTTTTCCAGTTGTTTTTACCGTTTGTTTAATTTCTATTTTCATATTATCACCCTACTGTTATGTTGATATTGGCTATTGTAAACGTGCCATCTTCATCAAAAACATATGTATCAGTGTCATTAAGACCGCCATTTGAATACGTTTCACCTGCCCGAAAATTAAACTGATAGCCCTCAATGTGGACACCATCTTCAACATTAAATGTGAGTTCTGCGTCTTGTTCTAAAGTGTCTGTAATTGTTGTAATCCACACAATCGTTTTAGGTCCACCATATATTCCATCAGTTTCATATATTTCATCGTCCGTTCCTGCTGCATTTCTTTTTAAAAGAATAACTTGAGCTAGCCCAGTATCAACTGGCGTTTTAACTGGGTCTAGCCTTTCAAGCATAGCTTCTTTTACTGCGTCTGAAATAGTTGCCATAATATGCCCCCTTAATTTACTATGATACTCATACCATCAAAGGTAAAAGTTCCATCGTTTGGATAATTAAATATCTGTGTAAAGTTTGAAGAAATCCCTAGTACACTTCCTGACGTAAAGATTAAATTAAACCCTGATATGTTTTTTGTGCCACCTGAGGTGTCAATTACAAATTGAACAATATCATCTTGGTCTAAAACACCTAAAGCCGGAGTAGTACTCCAAAGATTTGTTTCTGTTGTAGCCGTTCCAGTAGTTCCATCTTGATATTTTAATTGAATATCAGTTAGAACAGCCTTTATTCCTTTCAACATTTCGTTTTTTGCAACATATGTTAAAGCCATTTTTATTTCCTCCTATTTATATTTTTAAACAATACTATTTTCTACTATGTAGTAAGCATCTATTGTGTATGTTGCTATCCAATAACTTGTTCCTGCAAGTGAAACCATTTTGATTATATCGTCATTATTGAAATTACCAGCTATAAATGTTGCGTAATCTGTTGGTTCATCTGTTTCTAATATAGCCATAACTTGTGCTCCTGTTGTTATTGAGTGTGTTGAATCTGTTAAATCTATCTTATCAGAAGCTGCGGTATAATCATCTACTAATGCTGTATTTAAACTATAAATTTTAATTCTTAAAGCATCTCCTAAATTATAACTTAATACATCAGGTAATAAGTATGTTGTTGACTCAAAATATATTGTCGATTTAGTGCTTGCTGCGTTATATTCTGTAACATTACTTAATCCCCAAACTAATTCACCCTTATATTCTGCATTTGTAACAGATGAAGTAATTGTTAATTCAGGTTGTATTGTATTTGTAATCAATATTTTTTGTATAATGCTTTCGCTAACACTTGGTACTATTGTTATATCTGGTTGAACTGTATTTGTAATCAATATTTTTTGTATAATGCTTTCGCTAACACTTGGTACTATTGTTATATCTGGTTGAACTGTATTTGTTATATTTTCTGTCGCAAGACATTGTTCTGTAATAATTGTTTCTAAAGTAATTGTTGGTTGTACTGTAACAGATTCATATTCAATAGCACTAATGCTTTCTTCTATTACTGTTTCTAAAATAATTTCTGGTTGAACCATATAAATAATATTTTCTATTTGTGAAATTCCCTCTACAATACTAGAAGTGATATATAATTCAGGTTTTACTGTATATACAATATTTTCTATTTGTGAAATTCCCTCTACAATACTAGAAGTGATATATAATTCAGGTTTTACTGTATATACAATATTTTCTATTTTTAATATTCTTTCGGTTAATATTGTATTTATATTTAATTCAGGTTGAACTATATATTTTATCATATCTTTTTGTGTTATGATTTCGCTAATAATTGCGCTTATACTTAATTCTGGTTGAACTACATAATTTTCTTGTGTTGAATATTCTGTTGTCATTAACAATTCCATAGCAATGCTTATATCTACCTCATAATCATTTGTTGGTTCTGGAACTATGAATTTGTTACCTATTTCCTTAACCCCTACTCTAAAGTGTTCGTTATTGGCTAAGAAACCGTTATGATTATCGTTACAAGCAATATATAAATTGCCATCTCCATCTCCAATAGCCCAACTTGTTGCGTCTGTTAAATCGATCAACCCTGTAAAATATACTTTATTCTCTACACTATCATACAGAATTTTGGTGCTATCTAACGCTACTTGCAATTCGTAAGTGTCCTTGATTTTCAAGTCCTCAAACAATCCGTAAGTTGTACCATCTTCGTAAATAAACAAATACGTTTCCTGTTCTGAATTTGGGTTATTCACTATGAAGTTTTCGCTGTAAAACGCTTGTCCTACAATATATAACCCCACAAAATAAGATAATACATTAAGTTGGTATGTCTGCTTATAATCTGTCAATGGGTCTTTATCTACTACCAAGTAATCTGTTCCAGTAGTATTCTTACCCAATACCCCACAATCGAAATATGGATTATCATTCAAATATAAATCAAAGAATGAATTTCTTGTGATTTTAGGATAGGTTTCGTAATCATCTTCATCAAGTTCATAATCGCTAAATATAGTAAACCCAAATTGAGTGAATCTACCGCTCTCATCAGTATATCTAACTGCTTGGTTATACCAATTAGTACCTCTTTGAACTAGCCCATCTCCTGCTACTTGGTTGCCATCAAAACCAAACGTGAACGCAAAACCTTGTGCTACTGGATATGCCGAAACTGAAGCTAATATCCCATAATAATTTCCTTCTGTTTCAGGTTCAACATCAAACATTCCGTCTGTTCTAATCAAAGCAACAGTTGCTCTTGTTTTGTAATCTGTTATCGTTTCCCCTAACAATATAGACATTATTGTTTTAACGGTTCCTGTATTAGAGAAAATCTTTGTTGCTTGACTTGCCTTACCTGTGTAAGTAGGTGGGTAAATCATTATGTAATCTCCGTAATGTTCATGCCTGTTAAAGGCGTTCTTAGCGTAATTATCTCTCCAACGATAAGTCTGGTCTACTGCCTCTAGTCTGCTCTCTCGGTTATGGTACTTAGTAATAAAGTAAGTTGCATCAAAGAAATTTCCAAACCACTCTTTGTTAATTGTTGTTATCGTAAATTTGTTGACATCTTTTGCACCAATTAAGTAAGCCTCGCTTAATGCGTAATGTCGTTTTCTGAATGAGAAACTCTTGTTTCCTGTTCGTTGCAAGTTCCCATAATTCTTTCTTGAAGCACGAACTACATTGATTATTGATTCATCTTGGTTTGAGCGCATTTCACTATAAAAATCTATTTGGCTCAAATCTTCTTTATCGTTCTTAGTTACTGGGTTTTCAAGTGTTAGATACGCAAACCTAAATCTTAGGTCTTTATACGCAGTATCATCATCTATGAAATCAATATCTATTTCAAGACTATTATAATAATACATATATGTTGTTCTAGTATCTTCAAAAGTTAGTGGATCTGGCATATTCAACATTAGGTGCTCGTATATCGCTAACTTGATTACATTTTGGAATAAGGTCTTGTTAACTAATGTTCCATAAACATCTGATAAATTTATTTGTTTACTTCCTATTTGCCAATATAAGTTGTCAACCATATTAGTTCTTAACCCTAATTCTGAATCCCAATAAGTTTTGCTTGTAATTGAGGGGAAATTATCTGTGATATATTTGAGTTTCCATTTCTCAATGTTTATCGTTCTTGACATTAAAGAAACATCAATATCTTCTATATCGTATGTGTCGTTTTCAGGTTCACTTGTTCCTATCTTTTGTCCTGTAATTGTTATCTTTGGAACATTCACTACAAACTCTTTTGGTGTGTATATCTCTTTAGGTAACTTTATTGAGAATGAAGCGTCTGTAATTTGTAAATTAGTTGCTCTTACTTGCTGATACCCACTTTGAGATGGAGCATACATTGTAGGTTCGTCCATGTTATTAGGTAAGACTTGGTTTAAAGGCAAGTATGATCGTGTACCGATTTGGTTAATGTTTTGACTTGCGCTTTGAGTATATACATCTTCTTCACTAAATTCTCCAGTAGATAAATTAAATAACTCTATCTTCAAAGTATCTAACTCCAAACTATATTCTAATCTTGGTACTGCGTTTATGTATGAGAAAGCAAATATAAGCATTTGCCTTGCGGTTGCTTTTTCAAGATACATTTGCGGTACAGGTAATGATTTTAAATAATCAACTATCGTAGGGTCTATATCAAATATTCTTGTGTTAGCATAATAAACTTTACTCTCAACTCCGCCACCCTTACTAACGTTTTGTCTAACTGAATTTACAATGTCATACATAGTTAATGAGTTTTCTTCTAAAACACTCACATAGAATCTAAATACTCCATAATACCCAGCGATATGAGTTGCGTCATCTATCTCTGAATAAAAACTTTGTGTTGCTTGAAAGCCATATTCAATAGTGTAACTACCTGTGCTTGGGAATGTAATATCTTGGTCTGAATCACTAATGTCGTACCAAAAAGAACATAAATCATCATTTGAATATCTAAATACCGTTGGACAACTGATAAACTCTCCTGCATAAGGAAAACCTACTGAAGCCTCTAATATTAGTTTAGATTGTAATACTTCACTTATTGTATATACTTTATTTGCAAAGTATGTTTGCTTAGGAATAAATGATGGTAAATGAAATACTGAATATAAAGTACCAGTATCACTCCCCATATCTGAACTAGCAAAATTTTGTCCATCTTCTGTTATCTCAAACTTAGCAGGCAGTACGCTCTCGATAGAGCGTGTTTTCGCTAAAGACGCAACTATATAAGCATCTAGCTTTCCTGTGTACTCTATGGCGCTTATATCGTGTCTGTATGTACCATATTGAGATACAAGACCAACTAAGTCACTGATTATTAACATATTGTACGTTTCTGTCGCTATTGCGGTTTGGTCTGTGAAGTTATCAACTTGTGTTATTTCTATTTCTAATAGTCCATATTGTGATAATGGAGATATACTTGTATAAAACGGTAAAGATAACTTTGCTTCATCTAGCGCTTCTTCCCATTTTCGAGAAGTGCTAAGGCCAATTTCTACACCATTTAATTTTGATTTATTAAGGTAAAACTCATATACAAATGGCATAAATCATCACTCTCTCTTTTACTTGATTTTATATACGTTTGTTTTTCTTTCCTTCAACATTTATTTGGTAAATCTCTCTACCATAATCATTTCCAAAGTTTTGTCGGCTAATTACTTGCTTAGTAAACAATTCGTTTTTAATAGCACCAAAAGCAAAATTCATACCACCAGATGATATTGTTTTAATGGTTGTTCTTGAATTATGCGAAGTTACTTGATTACCTGTTCTTGCTTGGGCTACGTTAATACCAAAGTTAGAAATCTTTTCGGCACTTACAAGCAATACACCTAACACAGCACTTTTACCCGCTACCTTAGAAAATATACCACTTGAACTTCCACTTGAAGCGTTACCTAAAACGTTTGTTGTTTTTCTGATTTTGTTCGCTATATTCTTGGTGTCAAGAGCACGTTGTATGCTCCCTTTGGCACTTAATTTACGTTTGGCGGCACTCTTTCTTCCACCCATATTATTATTGACATTTATGTTATAATCGCCCATTTAGTATCACCCCGTATAGTAAGGAATTAAGACTAGAGAATAAACTATTTTTTCGCCCTTGCTCAATTCTTCGTTTGGTTGATTTTGAGTAATTATCATTTGTCTATTCATTGTCAAATCGGTGTTTAAGACCAATGCACCAGTGGTTCTGTTATATAAGTATGTTTCAACTCTTAGGCTATAAATATATTGAATAAGAGATGGTACTAAACTCTCTTTATAAATATGCTTTAATATCTCCCCTACTGTTGGGTCTGTTAAGTCCATTTGCAAATCTAAATTGAAAGCAAAACCTTTATTCTTTACAATACTCTTAATTTCTGTTTCATTTGTTTGTGTTTCACTTGCTTTACTTGGTAAAAGCATAGCACTATCTACACCCTTAGCGGTTCCGTAAAACCAATTATTGGGTTCTAAAAGGAACATCTTAACTGAACCCTCGTCTAATATAGTATTTACACCTAAATATATCTTTTGTTGATTAGCAAACTCGCCAAAGTTCGTTACTTGAAGCGTGATAGGCAAGGTATATGTTAGGTATTGTTTACCATTTATTTGAGTTATTGAACCGTAATCTATTGAACCTGACATCATAATAACTTTTAAAGTTTCTTCAGTTTTTACTTTGCTTGAAGTATCTTCAGCATTAGCATACTCAACGTCTAATAATCTTTCGTACTGAATAAATCTTGCTCTAACTTCTTCTATCGCTACGGTAACTGCGTGTTGAACAATTATGTTATCTACACAAACTAAGAATTGTACTGTTGTGTCATAGGTAACGTCTTTAATTGTGTTTAAGGCAGTAAATTCTCCATTCAAAGGTGCTATTCCCATAGCCACGAATGAACTTTTTGTTGTTGCATATGTTATTTCGTTAAAGGTTTCTTTAACATCAAACGAACCCTCTGAACGTAGAGCTAGTCTGTTGATTAGCAATCCTTTTTCGTTTCCCTCTGAATCTATCAAAGTCCAATCTGCGAAAGAGAATTTAATCTTATCAGCAAGAGCATTGTCATTAAGTTCATCTAATATTAGTCTATATACATCTGTTTCTCTAATTGTAAATCCACGAGCCATAATAACTTACCTCTCTTAACTTGATTTTCTAGTTTCTCTATATGCTTGTGATAAAATGCTTATTCCCATTACTGATCCTCTTACTGTTTGGTTACTCATTTTTGAGGTTGTAACTTTTTTTCCTATAAAGGAACTAAGTGCAATTCCATGCGATTTTCTATATTTTGTTTCTCTTGTTTTTGATATCGTATTCCTTGCTTTTTGAGTAATAGCATAAGTGTGCATATCTGCTTGTTTAAGGAACTTTCTTTCTTGTGAAAACACACTTTTACTTGAACGTAATACTACATGAGGTGTGCTTGTGAACATAGGTTTTTGTGCGGTTAGCAAATAAAATATAAGTTCTTGTGTAATCGCTAATCGTGTTATATCTCCAATGTACCCCTTGTATTTCTTAACCGGTCCAAGTCCTTCTTCAAGGAACTTAATGTAGTTAGCATGTGTCGTATTGTATCTAATCTGTATCTTCTTGCTAGTGTTTTTAGTTAGAGTAATCGCTTTCCTAGAGTTTCCTGTATCATAAGGTGCTACCATTACTGCCATATTCCAAAACCACATACCTAATGAGGTGTCTAAATTCTTAATCTTTTCAAATTGTTCCGGTGTTACTGTGATATCAAAGTCCATTTATTGCACCTCTTTTTTTATACAAGAATCAACGTCTTTAACCCAAACTGTAACAACCTCTTGTTATCTGGGCTTGTGTCCATAGCGTTGTATTTGTTTGTTGTAGATGAAGTGCTATCTTGGGCGATTACTTTCAGTATGAACCATTCTCTGCCCTTAGCGTAAATCTTACCACCACTTAGGAAATGTATATGGTTATCATCAGTAGCAAAGTGCCAAGTGTATTTGTTGGTTTGTTGTCTATCTAAGATTTCAACATTCTCATCATCAACCCCACGTTTTACATACGCATTTGTTTGTCCATCTTTACCCCAAAACGGTATTCTTTCATCTTGCCAATAATCATTATCGGTATCATCGTGCCAATTTGTTGGAACTAAAGCCAATAAATCATCTAAGGACATATTTGCTTCATCAAAATCTCCTAAACTATCTGCAAGGGCTTGACCCTCTTTTTGTCCTCTGTAATGAGCTAAGATATTCTTACCTTGTAACGAACTTGTTTGTCCGAAATTTGTTAAATCTCCACTGAAATCACTCATAATTACCAATCTCCTGTTGCGGTATTATATTTCTTCATGTTCTGAACTGCTTTAGATAACGTTTCAAGGTCTGTAAACAAATACTTTTCATTATCTAAAATGATAACATCATAATCTTCGTGGAACGGTAAGTCATCTAAGTCCTCTGATTCAGTTACTACGTCTGATTCATCTTGCGTGATATAACTTTGAGCAACTAAATAAACTAACAAATCTGCTAATGTATCATAGGTTATTCTAGTATTTATATCTATCGTTAATCTTCGTGTGCCAAAGATTGTGTTCTTAATCATTTGTTTAGCGATAGGTGATAAGGTTTTGTCAATTCCAAATTCGATCAGTTTACCTCGATTCAAGTTAGCCCCACTATTGTAAGCCATCAAAAACCCACCATCTCTACGGTTATACCAAACAGTATCACTAAAAATCATTAAAAGAACTTGTCTAGCTTCTAATGAGTGTGATAGATAATATAACATTTTATTTCTGTATTTTTGGTCTTTAAAAGACAATATAACTTCATATACTACTCTGCTTAGCAAATCTAAGTATGATTGAGCGTTTGTTTTATTTCCCCAATCTATTGCTAGATTCACATAAGAGTTCTTTATAATTGCGTCAACTAGAGCAATAAATCTATTCTCTTTGTAATCGTAAACCATAAGCGTATCATCAACTGGTTTTTCTATAAAATCATAACTTGCTATTGACATTGTTTTACCCCCTATTAGTAAATTTCATAACCTATATCAAATTTTGAAATATGTCCGTAAACGGTCCAAAACATTTGACCCCATACGGTTTGCTTATAAGTACCAAATTCAGAACTTAACATAGATAATTCAATCTCTTTATCTGTATCTATTTCGTTTTTAGTTTGTGGAGATAAAGTCATTTTGTTTTCTTGGTCTTTAATAGCCTTAATATGCAACATCATATAATGTGCAACATAATAAGAAACTGCTCTTATATAGGTAGCAGAGCTACCGCACAACTCATAAACGATTATGTCCTTACCTATATCTCTTAACAACAAAAATAATGGGTATAATTGACTATTGGTATCATCTACAACACCATCAAGACTTGGAACCCATTTCTTTATATCTGCCAACTTTACATCAGGGGTTACTGTTGTTTCTTCAACCACAGGTATTACTGGCGATAAAACTTCTACTCTATAATTGTATGTACTATATGGCACAACTACTTGAAAGTGATAGGTATTAAAATCATCTACATAATATTCATAACCTTCATATGGTAAGTTCATTCTTTGCCTCCATTTTGTTTTATTATTCCCT
>Ga0307992_1002257_pt1 | contig 11060 bp, 9 predicted proteins | sample EllFjometagen133_FD_203162 | JGI IMG/M metagenome (GOLD analysis project Ga0307992, IMG submission 203162) | Marine microbial communities from Ellis Fjord, Antarctic Ocean - #133 | ecosystem: Environmental > Aquatic > Marine > Unclassified | place: Southern Ocean | collected 2014-10-08
GACAGTATCAACTCTCGCTTCGTAGGGGAATGTATGGTTATATTTTTTCCATCTGGAGGGGTGGGTGCCACAAACGTCCGCTTCACTGCCCACCCAGTAGAATGATGCCGTTCTCAAACCCTGCTTTTCTGCTGTAACCCAAATGGGTTCTCCACCATAAAATGCCCCATTCTCAACAGCTTCTCGGTCTCTAATTTTATAGTGAGCATCCATATCAGGGTCATAGAAGGTGTTTTGTACGATACCATGATTATCGGGATATAAACCTGTAGCGATAGTATAGTGATTGGGGAAAGTTTTGCTGGGGAAGGAAGGTTGCAACGATTCAAGTTTTACTCCTTCACGAGCAATAGCTTCCAGATTTGGCATATCGGCCATTTGTGGATAGTCCCAGCGACACCCATCCAGGGAAAGCATAACGACATATTGTTCTTTTGGCATTTTCTTTACATAGGGATTGCTGGTACATGTGTTAGTGAACAAGGTAACCAGAAGTACAAGAACGATAATTTGGAATGTTTTCAGGCTTTTCATGCTTCCCCTTTACAGGATTTCTTGAGTCGATTTACGCTCGATTTATCCATTCAATATGTGAGCAACAATCTATTTGAAACAGGGAACCAATTCAATACTGCATATCTATAGGAAAGCGTCGCAGGAGTAAAATGGAGATCCGAACTTAAGGCTGTGCAAATTTTGGTGGGACCATTTTTGCTGTACGATAAGCACCATAAAAATCGGCCAACCAGAATAGGGTCAAAAAACTGGCATTTATCCCGGTTCGAATTGGATTGTTTGCTTTGATGTGACCATACGTGTTATAGGCGAAACCAGCCACGAGGAGAAAACTGAATAGACCATCTACGGGATGTCCAGCATAGGCTCGACCTAAACCAGGAATAATGGATAGCGATGTTGCCAGGAGCGGGCTTTTCCCTGGTGCAGGTTCTCTGCTCCATTCCAGGGGATCCACCAAACGGCCATCATATTGGATTTTTGAATGAGCGCTTTGCAAATGATAATGCCGCGCAGCAGAATTGCAGCGTACAATCCGATCCGTCCCAATAACTGTTCCCCAAAGAACACCCTTCTCAAGTACAGCCTGTACCATGAAGTTTGAGCAGGACTTTTCAAATTGGCAGTTCAAAGCGGATTGTCCATAACTGAAATGTTGCCATGTTTGTATGGGCTTCAGCAGAGCCCTTTGCCCAAACGTAAGAGAGTCCTGATGATAAAGTGAGTCTAGGGGTGTTAAATCTTGAGCATTGACAATTTGCATCAAGAGTACGAAGGAAAGTAAGGTGTTTCGCAATAGTATCTTTACGTTTGTCCTGTTTTCAGGACGAATACTCCTTAGCGATTGAGGGTTGTATGTAAGCGGGTGAAAAAATCAATAAAGAATTGTTGGTCTTGGACCGGCCCGGATTCAACAATGCTCGGTCCTGAGTAGTGCTCTCCCTGAACGGTGAGGCGAACGCGTGTTTGCTGGAGTGAAATCTCTTCCAGGTTGACGGTCATCGTATATGTATATGAATCTACATCGGAGCCAGAATCTCCGGAACCAAAGATAGAAATACCAGAATCATGATGGTGGGAACGGTGTCTGCGAGAAGGCCTATCATCGTAATCATCATCCTCTTCATCATCACCGTCGAACCCATCAAATATCCAGGCCAGGAAAAGACCTACCACTGCAATTGTACCAGCAACAAGGCAAAATGTACCCAGCTCATTCTCAAAATCGTTTTCGCTGCTTGTCTCGCGGCTAATAGGTGCCAGGGAACGTTCGGATGTTCGAGTGGCAGTCAAAACTCCCAAGCCCATGTTAACGTTAGCGAAAGAATAGTGCATTTCCTGGAGCACTACGCTCACAGCTTTGGCAACCTCTTCTGGCGTACCGTTAAAATCTTGGGTTTGGAGTACTCGGGCTTCTTCTGGAGTGAGTTCAGCAGGTCGAAAACTGCACCCCGTCATAACCAGGGATAAATAAAAAACAAGTAGCCAACTGGCTCCTCGTGAGAAGCGATTCATCGATGATGTTTTCATAAGCTGTTTCTCTTTCACATCCAAAAGGTAGGAATTGTTCCCCCAGGGGGACCCATTTTTCTGCTTTGCACCCCTAGCATAAATCTTAATTTGATATTAGCAAACGATAATTATAGTAAAAAACTATAGTAAGGTGTTGTTATGGATGTAAAAAATGTTGCTTTTTTAAGCATTCTATTGGTATTCATGGGTTGTGTGCCTGAGAAAAATAGGGTTGTTACCGAAGAGGAATCACACATGCACGATTTTGATAAATTATGGAATTACAATCAACCTGCTGAAACTGAACAAAAATTCAGAGATGCCCTGGCTGGTGCAACCTCACAGGAACAAACTGAATACCAGCTTGAGTTGCGAACTCAACTTGCTCGGACACTGGGTTTACAGCAAAAATTTGAGGATGCTCATAAAGTTCTGGATCAAGTTGAACAGGATTTGACACCCCAATATTCCATTGCGAAAATTCGTTATCTGCTGGAACGGGGAAGGATCCTCAATTCATCAGGAAAACAAGAAGAATCAATTCAGCTGTTTCTAGAAGCCTGGGAATTAGGACTGAAAGTAAAGGCTGATTATTATGCCGTAGACGCTGCGCATATGCTGGGGATTGTAGCGCAACAAGATCAACAACTGATCTGGAATGAAAAAGCCATGGCTCTGGCAGAAAAAAGTCCAGATAAGAGAACACAGGGCTGGTTGGGTTCTCTATACAATAATATTGGTTGGACCTATCATGGTTTGCAGGATTATGAAAAGGCCATGGCCATTTTTCTGAAAGCTTTGGACTGGCGTGAAGCTCATGAGCAGGTTATTGAAACCCAAATTGCGAAGTGGTGTGTTGCCCGAACCCACCGCTCTCTGGGGAATATTGACAAAGCATTGACCATGCAATATGATCTTGAGAAAGCAATGCAGACAGCTAGACAGGATGAAGATGGTTACGTCTTTGAAGAGATTGGTGAATGTCTCAATCTCCAGGGCAAACCCGAAGAAGCTGCACCCTTTTTTATGAAAGCCTGGACGATTCTGTCACAAGACATCTGGCTCAAACAAAATGAAGAGGACCGTCTGGATAGAATAAAATCCCTGGGAGAGATAAAATTCTAATCGTACAGGATCTCAGCATTTGATTCTACTTATAGATAATTACGATTCCTTTACCTATAATCTGTATCAACAGGTATCAGGTTTTGGGCAAGAGGTTATGGTCGAGAAGAATGATAAGCTTACTCTGGAATCTATCGCCCAATTGAACCCCCAGCGGATCATTATCAGTCCAGGACCCCGCACGCCAACAGATTCAGGTATCTGCATTCCTGCAATTAAGGCATTTTCAGAAATTATCCCTATCCTGGGAATCTGTCTGGGGCATCAGTGTCTGGCAGTAGCCTATGGTCAGTCCGTTGTCCCTGCACATCGGCTTGTATATGGAAAAACCACCACCATCACCACCCAGGGTTCAAAAATCATGGCTGATCTGGATTCATCCTTTGAAGTTGCCCGCTATCACTCCCTGGTTATTGATGATGTGCCCCCAGGTTTTCGGGCAACTTCCCATGATGCCACCGGGGATATCATGTCAATCGAACATGAGCGATTACCTCTCTATGGTCTGCAATTTCATCCCGAATCCTTCTTAATGATGAATACCGGGAACCGTATCATACAGAAATTTCTGGTGCTTTGATATGAGCAAGGAGCAACTCTGGTTACGAGCTTCCAAAGGGGAGATTCCTTGTTTCCGAACTGATGGTGACGGTTCTTCTATGTGGCGTGATCTACTTGGTTTTGACCCCACTTCAAGCTTTGTACTCAAGCATGTCAAGGAATTACCAGCGCTTCTGGATTATCTGGAAGTGAATCGGGATAAACTGTGTTCCGGGTATTTCAGCTATGATCTGGGGATGGCTCTTCAAGGGGTAACCAGCCGGCACTCAAGGCAAGTCCCTCTGGCAATTATCCATACCTATGAAAATTGGGTGGAGTACCATCAGGGACAGCCCCACTATGTAGGATTTGACCCATCAGATCTGAACGATGAAGAACCAAAGTTGGACTCACATCCATCCATCGAATTCACATTAAACATTTCTAAAACAAGCTATGCAAAGACCATCACTCGCATTCACGAGTATATACGTGCTGGAGATTTTTACCAGCTCAATTACACCCAGCAGCTCACTGGAAAGACCAAAGATCCGGTTTCATATGCCACCATGCTCAATAATCATCCCGCTGCCTATGCCATGGCCATGGCAGGTGATGAGCTAAAGATTCACTCACTTTCGCCGGAGTTATTTCTACATCACAGGAATGGTATATTGACAACCGAACCCATCAAGGGAACCCGTCCCCGAGGGGCAAACCAACAGGAAGATGATGCACGCAGACAGGAACTGATGAGCAGTGAAAAGGAACAAGCCGAATTATTTATGATTACTGATCTCCTGAGGAATGATCTGGGTAAGGTCAGTGAGATTGGCAGCGTTGCTCTTGAGGCCATTAGGGATATGAGGAAACTACCTAAAGTCTGGCATACCTATTCCCGGATTTCAGGACGACTCAGGGAGGATCTCAAACCTGTGGAAGCCCTGCTTTCCATGCTGCCAGGTGGATCTATTACAGGCTGTCCTAAAAAACACGCCATGGAAATCATTGACGAATTAGAGGACACCCCAAGGGGTATTTATACGGGGTGCATGGGATATTTTCATCCCGATGGAGATTTCAGTTTCAATATTGCCATTCGGACCCTGGTTCAACAGGCTTCAAAAATATCCCTGGGCTCAGGTGGAGGGATTACCATTGATTCCAAATGGTGGGATGAGTGGGAAGAGTTGCTGGCAAAGGCGTCAACCTTTGGGTAAAAAGCAGATCCCCGGGGAGGAAGCTGCTATCTAAAAAAGACCTGCACGTTAGGGATGCCGGAATCTGGGTTGAATAATAAGCCCGGGAAACGTCTTGGATTTAGCACTCCCCATGATGTATTCTTCGGGAAACAAGAAATTGCACTTATGAGTTGAACCTAAGACGTTATTTAGCAGGTTATTATTCATATTTTCGGGAGTAGAGAAATTGGGGGGTTTCATGAGTTTTATTGATTCACCAATAGTTGCCGTTGATACAGAGACATCTGGTTTAAGTCCCGCTCGCGGAGATCGTGTAATTGAGTGGGCAGCAGTTAGAATTGTTGATTATGTAATTACTGAGAAAACAAGCTCACTCATAGATGTCCCCTGTCACATACATGCTCAAGCTGCAGTAGTTCATGGGATTTCTGCTGAGATGCTTCAAGGTCAGCCACAACCAGATGAAGCGTGGCAGCGGTTTTATGATTTTGTTGGGGATGCGAGTATTATTGCTCACAACGTTGTATTTGACAGGAATTTTATCACCTATGAATACTCACGACTGGGCTGGAATTTTAGTAATGAAATGATTTGTACTTTAAAAATGGCTCGGCGTAAGTATCCTCATTTGGGCAAGCATAGACTGCCGGATGTGGCCAGGTGGGTGCTGGGCGAGGTTCCCCAAGCTGAAAAACTTCATCGAGCACTATATGATGCGGAAATTACAGCCAGGATATGGATCACAATGTCTAAAAACGACAATGAGTAAACCAGCATATTACAAATATTGGGGCAAAGCTGACGTAGATGGCAGCTATCATTTGTTGCCTTATCATTGTCTGGATGTGGCGGCGGTTGGGCGATTGCTACTTAACCCTGAGAAAGTGCTTTGCCAGCGATTAGCGGCACAATTAGATGTAAAACCAACCTGGTTACAGAGTTTTTTTGTATTCTGTTTAGCACTCCATGACATTGGTAAATTTGCAAGAGCCTTTCAGGGACTTCAAGTGGCATTGTCTTCTGACCTAGTAAAATCCAATCCGAGAATGCCATACACAGAGCGCCATGACTCATTGGGGTTTTGGCTATGGCGAAAAACGCTTATGCCAGATCTTTCGAACCACTATCCAGATCGCAGCTCATGGTTAAACCAAATAGAACCGTGGCTGGAGATTGTAACAGGCCATCACGGAGTACCTCCGAAAAGGTCAGGAGGACGGATCACCAACTATTATCAAACTGAAGATGAACTGGCAGCCTCTCTTTTTGCCCGAGATATTTTAAACCTCTTTCTCTCTGAGTTTGATGCTTCTTCCTTGCTCAATAAATCCATGAAACAGCGCTTGAAAACCATATCATGGCAAGTGGCAGGGTTGGCCGTATTGGCCGATTGGTTGGGGTCGAATAAGGAGTACTTCGAATACAACTGCACTCCAATGAAACTATCCAATTATTTCAATGATTACGCTTTGCCTTCAGCAGAATCCGCCATTCAGGCTATGCAGACTACAGCTCGTATCAGGGGATTCCAGGGAATCGATGATCTGTTTTCATTTATCAATCAACCAACACCGCTCCAGAAATATGCAATTGAAGAGCCCTTGAACGATCAACCACAGTTATTCATTCTTGAAGATATAACAGGGGCAGGCAAAACAGAAGCTGCATTGGTGCTCACACATCGCTTGTTGAGTGAAGGACTGGCTGATGGTTTGTATGTAGCACTTCCGACCATGGCGACATCCAACGCAATGTATGAGCGGCTAAGTAAAGTGTATCGACGCTTTTATCATGAAGATGATTTACCTTCTCTAGTGTTAGCTCACGGTGCGAGTAAGCTATCCAAAGCTTTTCGAGAATCTGTACTTCTGTCACAGCAGGATGATGATATTATTTATGAGGATGGTCGATCAGATGCAGCACAAGAATTGAGTGCCACGGCTTATTGTAATGCCTGGCTCGCAGATAGCCGAAAAAAATGCTTGCTAGCCGATGTGGGAGTGGGAACCCTGGATCAAGCCCTTTTGGCCGTACTTCCGGCACGCCACCAGTCATTGCGCTTATTGGGATTGGGGCGCAAGGTGTTACTGGTAGATGAAGTCCACGCATATGACAGCTACATGCAAAAGTTGTTAGATGCCCTGCTTGAAATACACGCCAGGCAGGGTGGCAGCGTGATTCTGTTGTCAGCGACCCTGCCCCAAACCATGCGGGAGGGGCTGGTGGCTGCATTTCATCGCGGACTGGATCAGGAGAAGCCTTCTATCGCCAGTTCTGAATATCCACTGGCTACACACTCTCCAGCAGTGAAAGCATTTGAAAAACCGCTTGAGACCCGTAAAGAGTTAAAACGCTCTGTCAGCGTAATACGTTTAGATTCAGAAGAAGCGATAATGTCACAAATACAGGAAGCTGTGTGCCAGAGGCAGTCGGTTTGCTGGATTCGAAATACAGTAAAAGCGGCGCGCCAAAGCCATCGTGATCTGGCGAGGGTCGATTGGCTGGATGGGGATCATCTACATCTGTTTCACAGCCGGTTTGCCATGATTGATCGACAGCGAATTGAATCCGATACATTAAACCGATTTGGCGAAGCATCGGACAGTAAAAAGAGGCAGGGACATGTATTGATTGCAACGCAAGTCGTTGAGCAATCTCTTGACCTGGATTTCGATGTGCTGGTCACTGACCTGGCTCCTGTTGACTTGATTATTCAGCGGGCGGGGCGTTTGCGGCGACACATTCGAAATGCCGAAGGAAACAGACTCAGAGCAGCAAAGGAGAAAGATCAGCGGGGTACCCCTGTTCTTTATCTGTTTTCACCTGATCCAACGGAGGATGCAAGCGAAGACTGGCTGAAACAGCAACAGGCAGGAACCCAATATGTATATCCTCATGTTGGTCGGCTTTGGTTAACAGCACGGTTATTGCTGAAAGAGAGAAATAGTCAGTTTAGGATGCCCGAAGATGCCCGGCATTTGATTGAAGGTGTCTATGGTGAAGATGTGCAAGATGATATTCCATCAGCATTACAGGAAGCCTCATGGGAAGCAGAAGGTAAAGATTTAACACAACTAAGCATGGCCAACCTGAATGTGTTGAACTTAAATAAGGGATACACACGTTCCAGTGGTGACTGGGATGAAGAATCACGTATTCCAACACGGCTAACGGAAACAGAAACGGTGTCTGTTGCGCTTGTGCGACTTGTGCGTGGGCGGTTACAGCCTTATGCTGAAGGCTGCTATCAAGCGTGGGCGTTGAGTGTGGTGAATATCCCCGCATATGAATGGGAGAAAGCGAGCCAATATATACCGTCCCATATCAAACCATTGGTGGATGCGTTGAAAAAGGAAGAAAAGGCATTGCGTTGGCTGGAGATATTCCCCCTGACTCCAGAAACAGAGCAGTGTTACAGCCAAAACGGTGGGTGGCATTCCGAAACAGGAGAAACAGCATGAATCTAATTTCAGACAAATGGATTCCAGTGATTCGTAAAGATGGAACGCACGATACAATCATGCCTTGGCAAATTGCTGAACTAGAAAATCCAGTTACCGAAATCAATGCACCACGACCAGACTTTCAGGGAGCTTTGTATCAGTTCTTGATCGGTTTGTTGCAAACCTGTTTTGCACCCGAAGATGAAGATAAATGGGCGGAGTGTTGGGAAGACACTCCTACAGTCGAAGAAGTAAAAACCGCTTTTGAGAAAGTGACAGAAGCCTTTGAACTGTATCATCCTGATGAGCCTGCATTTATGCAGGATTATAATTTGCCGGAAGGGGAAACAAAGCAAATTCCAGCACTACTGATGGAAGCCCCTGGAACTAAGACAATCAAAGATAATTTAGATCACTTTATTAAGCGCGGTGAAGTTGATGCGGTTTGTTCGGGGTGTGTGGCTTCAGCGCTATTCTCTCTGCAACTCAATGCACCAAGTGGAGGACAGGGTCATCGTGTTGGTTTGCGTGGGGGTGGGCCGCTAACGACCTTACTTGTTTCTGATAAAACTGATGAACATTTGTGGCAGAAGCTCTGGTTGAATGTGCTTAACAATGAAGAGCTTGAATGCACATCGGATATGTTGAATCGCTCTGTGTTGCCATGGATGGGGGGAACAAGGTTATCCGAGAAGAAGGGATCAATCACTACGCCGGAATCTGTACACGCATTACAAATGTATTGGGGGATGCCTCGCAGAATAAGACTGAATGAACCGGATGATTCAGGTGATTGTGATATTTGCGGTGAAACTTTTGTTCCCGTATTCAGGTCATATCGAACCAAAAACTTTGGAACAAATTACGAAGGGGCATGGGTTCATCCATTAACGCCATACCGAATTGATCCAAAAAAGGAGAAACCACCCCTGTCTCTCAAAGGACAAGAAGGAGGGTTAGGATATAGGCACTGGTTGAGCTTGGTTCTTCAAGAACCTGAATCGGGTGATCAAGCAGCAAGGATAGTTCGATTTTTTAATGAAGAGCGAAGCTACTTGGTTTGTGATGGTCAAGCAGGGGCTTTATGGTGTTTTGGCTTTGATATGGACAATATGAAAGCACGTTGCTGGTATGATTCCCGGTTCCCGATATTTAAACTTAACGAGAGTCAGAAAAAGAACCTTATTGACTGGGCAGGTGAGCTTATCAGAGCAGCCAGAGAAGTAGTGAAGATGCTTCGAGGCGCTGTGAAGTCGGCATGGTTTCGCCGACCTGAAGATGTGAAGGGAAGTATGAGCATGATTGATGCTCAATTCTGGCAGGTCACCGAACCGGATTTTTATGCACTTCTTGATCAATTAGCACGATTACCCGGTGATACCGGCATGGCACCTCCCGGTCTTTATGACAAGTGGTTCAAAGTACTTCAAAAGCATGTTTTTCAGATATTTGAACAGTCAACCATGGAAACAACTCCTGAAGACCTTGATTTAAAGCGCATCGTTGCCGCGCACCAGTCTTTAAAGAAAAAATTCTATGGCAACAAAAAGGTCAAGACCCTTAAGACACGAGCAATTGAGGAGAACACAGTATGAAATACGGATTACATTTGGTAGATCGCAATGCCTTGTTATGGTGGCATAAATCCCTTGATAACAATCGAGGAGACAGAGCACGGCTACGACGTGCTGAGAGAGCGGAAGATGTTTTATTAACGACCGCTTTTTATCAATTTTTGCAAGCCATGCCAGATGGCTGGCAAGAAGAAAAAGATATTTTTGCAAGTGCCGCCGTTGTTGGTTTGCTGTCCCATGTGAAAGAAAATCGGTTGATTGAAAGCAAAGGCTATCAACCTAAAGATAAACTAAAGTCAAGAAACATGGCCACTTTTGCCGAACTTCTTGCACGGCCAGCGCAGGGAAAAAAACGCCTCCTGTCAGTGAGCTTCGTTTTGATGATCTGATGAAAAGCCGCACTACGGACGAATTTTATCGTCGAATGATCAGGGTCATTCGTTTATTGGATGGCCGTATCAACATTGCATCCATGACGGATGATATTTTTCTATGGCATAAGGAATTTAAACAACACATTGACCGTGACCCTGATAATCGCTTGGCTATCCGCTGGGGCACCGCTTACTTCACTGCATTACCACCGAAAGAATCAACTAAAGGAGATTAAATATGAGTCGTTTTATCCAAATACATTTATTAACTGCCTACCCTCCTGCCAATCTAAATCGTGATGATCAAGGTCGACCAAAAACTGCGAAAATGGGGGGGTACGATCGCTTACGTGTGTCGTCGCAATGCCTTAAACGAACATGGAGAACATCCGATGTTTTTGAGAGCACTATTGACAAAGGTCAGCGTACCAAAGAAGTCGCCTCTTATGCATTGGAAAAGCTTGCCGGTTTTTCTGCGTTAACCAAAACAGAGCAGGTAACGATAGCCAAAAATATTGCCAAGGTTTTTGGCCCTTTGGATGGTGATTCGTTGCAATTAAAAACACTGGCGTTTGTATCGCAGGCTGAATTCAGGAATGTTGATAAAGTCATTAAGAGTTTTAAGAACGGTTTAGGCAGCGCAACCGTTGAGGCAAATGATTTTGGGGTTCAGCTTTTCAAACTTTTATCATCTGATATTAATTGTTCAATTGAACGTCTTTCCGAAATCATTATAGGTGAGACTGAGATAGCCAAGCTACGAAGTGACTGGAA
>Ga0307992_1002258_pt1 | contig 11052 bp, 8 predicted proteins | sample EllFjometagen133_FD_203162 | JGI IMG/M metagenome (GOLD analysis project Ga0307992, IMG submission 203162) | Marine microbial communities from Ellis Fjord, Antarctic Ocean - #133 | ecosystem: Environmental > Aquatic > Marine > Unclassified | place: Southern Ocean | collected 2014-10-08
ATCTATTAATGATTTTCTTAAAGGGGGTAATGACAATGGATTACCCTAATTATAATTATTCATTTTACACTGAAGCTAGTTTGTTTGCAGGGAAGGAACTGCAACAATGAACCTGTATACTAATGTCACCTTTATCCGGAAGTTCCGGATAATCCCAATGAGAATTAGAGTCAATTGAATTAACTGGAGGTATAGCATGATAGACACAATTCATATTTGCACAGGAGATTTTGATATTGCAAGTGGTGCAGACCTGACGATTGTACCACCTAGCATAAGCAATGTATCCAAAGAGCACGTTAACCCCAAGCCACTTTGGTATGAGGGGAACACTCTAATTTTTGGGACAAAGGCTTACAATAATGATTATAGCCATGTATACATCACAGTCAAACCTGGTTACCTATACATTAATTTCAATCCAAGAAAAATGGTACACCAGCATAACTTTCTCCCAGTTTCCATAAATCAATTCAACGAATGTGTCACATTGCTAGGGCAGGTTCTTTCTAGCATAGGAATTACCACTGACATGAAAAGTTTTAAGCTCTCCAGAGTTGATCTCTGTAAGGATATTGAGGTCGACCATGAGTTCAGGAAGTATATCGCACCTCTTAAGCTCCTTAGCCCAAAATTCATGGCCAAGTCCACGCCAACAATCGATGACGGCTACTACCTCATAGCTAACGGTGCTAGAAAATACTGCCTTTACGACAAAGTTGGTGAATTAAAGTCTAAGGATATAGATTGCCGTCAACTAGGCATTGATTCAGAGAATATTATGCGGGGGGAAATCCGCTTCGTTAAGAATAGTTCAATTCAGACTCATTTAGGTATCAGTACACTATGCGAATTAACGACAATTGAAAACTATTCGAGACTAGAGTCAATTTATAATAGAATCATAACATACGATTTCTTCAAAAATGGTGCCTATTCAGCAAAATCTGAAATTCTTGATAGCGACAATGCCCTTATCAAAGCCATCAAGGAAAAATATCCAAACAAGGGTTTAGATCTCTTCTGTACTCACAAATTAATGACAATTAACCCTTCATACACTGTCGACAAATTATGCGAACTATTGGAATCTTCTGGATCCTGCTCTAGCACGGTACAAGCAAGAAAAGTCCAGTTATTAGACATCCAAAGTTTTCAGGCTACATCAGAAAGCACTGAAATCCCATCTACCATGCTACTACATGAGTTGCACAGCAAACTCGTTGCGTAATCGGACCTGGTAATATGATTATTTAACTATAATTTTAATAACACACTTAGGAGATAATATCATGGCTAGTTTAAGAAAATTTCGAGGGCTCGACTAAAAGAATTCCAAAATAATGAGTGGAAGGTTCGGACTGGTCTATTAGCGGGATTGCCTAGTCTAGTTAATAGACTTCAATTCTTGAAGTGCCGTGGAAATCAAAAATGTAGTGTTATTTCTTCTTTCTCTTGGGCTCATACCCCAGAAAGTCGGGCCAGGAAATCCATCCCTTGTTTTTATATGTTTTACTCGGACCCGCAGGAATGTCGGATGGTTTTTTGCCATATCCGTTTAATTCCCCCTTCGCGTATAGTCGCCATTGATTTACACTTTTCAATCCAAGTTTTCTTACAAAATCTCTTGCCTCAGAAAAGGATCGAAATATAACATATATATCAGCAACTCTACCAGTGCCTACCCAATCACCCCAACCTTTCCAACCACTCTCCTTGTATACAGTAGATGGACCTCCTGGAATAGATTTTGGCAACCTCGGTTTTTCTGGATATTTACCTCGCCGATACTCTAACCAATCATTGAAGCTTTCGAGCTTTAATTTGTGAACCCATATTTTTGCATCGTCGTATGTTAAATACTCTCGATCCTTTTTATTTACTCTGTCAGTTCCAAGCCATCTCCCCCAATTTTCCCATTTCCCTTGTTTTCCATAAACTGCATGCGGGGCCTTGGGAATCTCGGGAGGTAAGGACCTAATGTCAGGGAATAACCCTTTTGTGTAATTGCGCCACTCTGCTTGGCTCTTCAGTCCTAGAGATCTGACAAAACTTTTGGCTTTTTCATAGCTATAATATTTTCGATCCAGTGTGGCAACTGTTTGATTTCCCAACCAATCTCCCAATGAAATCCAGTCTTTATTCTTATATACACTATTGGGATTGGAGGGTATGTCTTTAGGTTTGGGAGCAATCCCCTTTAACTTACCTTGAGTGTACAGCTTCCACTCTTTCTGATTTCTTAGATTCAAACTCCTAATAAAAGTTCGTGCCTCTTTAAAAGATTTATACTGATGCTTCCAAGCTGCTATATTACCAGTACCCAGCCAGTCACCCCAGCTCGTCCAGCCTTTTCCACGATAAACTCCATTTGGTGATGCTGGAACAAGGAATGGTTTCTCTGGTAAATCCGGGTATTCACCTCTTAGATATGCGAGCCAACTCGATTGCCCACTCAGGCCGAGGGTGTTAGCCCAATTAGCAGCGTCCTTATACGGCAAATATTCACCATCTTCAGGCACAAGCCTGGTGTGTCCAAGCCAGTCATATATATCAAGCCAACCTTTATATTGGTATGCTTTTCTAGGATCCGATGGAATAGAAGATGGCTTCGGGGGTAGATTCGGAACCCTTCCCCGACAATACAGCTGCCACTTAGATTGAGAATCTAAACCTAGCCTATGTACAATTATTTTTGCTTCAGCATACGAGAGATACTCCCTCCCTTGATTCGCGATTCTTCCTGTCCCTAGCCAGTCGCCGTAGCCCTTCCAACCTTCTATTTTATATACTCTATTGGGATTTGAGGGTATATCGGAGGGACGTTTTGGTTTCCCTGGTAAATTATCCTTTACGTATTCCTTCCATTGAATTTGGTTTCCAATTTTCAAAGATCTAATAAAGTCTCTCGCCTCCTTAAATGGTCTCCAGCTAAGCTTTGCTAGTTTGTTCCACACATGTAGTTCAATAGAGTCAATAAACTCTTCAAGATTCACTCTTTCAAGAAGTTGATCCGAGCCAATATGCTCAATAATTCCCCTATTACTGCCTGTGGAAGATTTCTCTCTGAAATACTCAACGATTCTCTCATCATTCGAGGCTAATGCCCTAAGTACCGTTATTATTGTTTGAAAAGCTCCACTATTCTCAAAGTCAGTCTCATCTTCTATCAGTACTGGAACTATGATATACCCATACTCTTTATCTTTAGCAGTTCGCAAGGCTCTCCCCACAGCCTGTACAATATCAATTGTACTACGTTTGGGATCAGCGAATAGAACGCCATCAATTTTTGGTATATCAACACCCTCTGTGAGACAACGAGCATTACTGATTAATGCTTTATCAGAAGATGCAAATTCCTTGATTATTCTGGATCTAATAGAGGTCGGAGTTTTTCCAGAGACAAAAAATGTCTCCACTTTATCAGTGTTCTTTTGTACCGCCTCAGTATATGTTTGTTGGTTACCTCTGAACGCCTGAGCCTTTGCTATACTGGTATGAAAAGAGACAGCATGTTTGATCGGATATTTTTCCATAGCTTGATTGAGAGCAACTACCCCAGCCAACATTTCAGCTTGTACACCATCGTCCCATTTTCCACGATCAGGCTTTACAATGGCTCGTTCTTGGATGTACTTAGCCACATCTTCCTTGTGAATGAGCATGGTCAATATTTTATAATCAGAAAGTATTGGCGGGTCTTGTTCCAGAGCTTCCTTAAACGTCAATAATTCGAATGTATCACCATAGACTTCTGGATTATCCATGCTGATAATCTCATCTCGATTCCCTGCATAGCGTCTTTCGGTAGCCGTCATAAAGACTCGTTTCCGAATCTTAATATTGTCATCAGATAAAAGGTGAGCGAAGGTCTTATCTCTATCGCCAACTGTCTTGTGGGCTTCATCCATTATACCGAGATCAAACACCCGTTTAGCGCTCCTAGAAGCCTCAGCAATCACCTTCCCACTCTGATAGGTAGTGAATACCACCTTGAGACCTATCGAGCGTTTACGGAGCCATCTGGCGATCATTTCAGGGTCAGTATTTGTTGGAATTCCTAAGTCTTGTGTACTGATGGCTGAATCTACTTCACCCGCCGTTTTGTCACTACAGACTGCAATCCAGTCAACAGTCTGTTTATTGGCAACGACTTCACGTAGCCATGCTTTTAGAGTCTGGTTAATTAGTGAAAGGCTAGGTACTGCAATGAGAATAGTTTTAGCTTCAAGCTGTTTGGCTATCCAGTATGCCGTGAGACTTTTTCCCGTCCCACAGGGCATGATCATTTTACCGCGAGTTGCCTTTTCGTTTATGAAGTGTTTCTTCGCATTACGAACTGCTCTTCGCTGATGCTTCCTTGGTTTGAAAGGAGTAGGTCGAGCTGTTTTGCGGTCTAATATCTTTCTAGCTTTTACGAAGAATGCTTGATCAAGGTCTCGCCAAACCTCTCCGGCTAATAGCTTTACATCTTCCTTCTGATCTTTAAATATCGAAGCTGATCGATCAACAGTGGTTGCGATGAGTCCAAAGGAGATACCTTTGGCTTTAGAGAATGCTAAACTTTGAAAAGTTGATATTTCTCTCCACGTGAGTGACTTTGTTTCATCAGCCTTATACTTACACTGAATAGCCCAATATTCCCGTAAGTGGGTTTCAGCCAGCAGGTCAATACCCATGTCCCGACTTGGTAAATTCAACTTCTTGAGTAGGTTTGTGGGAACTTCGCTATAGAGCCATACAGTTTCGATCTTTGTAACAAAACGTGGTTCAATTTGTAGGTAGAGCTTGGTTAGCAGCTCAAAGATGTCACCCTTTTCTTTGGTGTTAGGTGATGCATCAATTTTGGCTTTGAGGTCGAGCCAATTGTTGCTTGTGGATATGGTTCGTCGTACGTCCATATTAATTATTGTTCTCTTAACATTTCCCATACATGTGTGTCAGTTCTAAGCCTTTGCTATACAATAAACTTTTGCTTGATCCCTGAGTCATCAACCAACATATCAATGTACTTTTTCAAAAAATAATCCTCAGAATCAATGGAGATGTTCCCAAACATCTCAGCTGCGGATTCCTTTGGACCAAGTTTTCGTGATGTCGCATAGTATTCTGATAGCAAACTACCCAAAGTACCCTTCCCATGATGCGCTAATTCAATTGCATGCTCAAGAATATCAATACCAATAACACAATACTTGTAGGGGAATTTATTCAAGAAATGATCAGGCTCTACCAAGCGGAACTGGTTCACAATTTCAGGCAAAAATACTAGCGAACCGTATAATACAATGACGCAAATAATGTTCTCTTTTGGGATAGCATCAATATGGTTTTGCCATCTGCTGTATTCAGGGAGACCAGCTTTTAGATCTGTAACTTTATCGGGTAGTTTTTTAAGTGCAGTATAGATCCGGTCGAGGTCTTTCTCAAAGCTTTTTGACATTGGAGCTAACCTCGTATCCAGACTTATTTTCTTCGACTTTACCTCAACCGCGATTAAGTAATTGTCATCATCATCAATAACTGTAATGTCTGGACCCAAAAATTGAGTTTTTTTGGTGTAAGCCTGTTCTGGAATAAGTGTGAGGTCTGGCAACCGTTCACGAAAGACCAATTTTGGATATTCCTCAAATACTGATCCAAAAGTATCATTGAATTGATTCTGCGGATATGCTTCTTGTAAATGGAAATGGATAATATTGAGTATTGAGGAATCGAAGTAACGCATATTTGGAATTATATATCGATTGTTGTCAAGACTTACTACTGGGTATCTCTCAAGTGGTGAGATTCTTATGCTAATACTTCCTTTTGAATACGGCACATCATATTGAAGGTCCTGTAGCTCTTTAATCGATTTTGAGACTAAGTGAAGGTAGTTTCCAATTGTCCTGGAATTTAATATTCCCACACCTTCAATATCGAGCGTTGCTTTATTGAAAAAAGATTGGAATCGGACAGGACCTTTATAATGGATGAAACCCATTAAAAGTCTTATCAATATTTCTAATCGATTTGAGTGCTCTGGCAATTCTTGATTTAGCTTGTCCATTAGCTCACCTGGAACCTTCAAGCAATTTCCATACTGCATGAGGTAGAAAGCGAAAAGTGTGAAACTAGTGACAAGATACTCTCTAATCGACAATCCTGTTGATGATTCGAACGCATCTGGGATATTTATATAATTTTTGCCATGTTTCTTCTCTAACTCAGAATCATATTCGGCAGGAAGTATATGATATAAAACGTATGCTCGAGCTAGATCTTTCCTGACATTATATTGCTGATACGGAAACTGGGCATTTCCAATTTTGGCCATAAATTTTAATAGTTTCATCTCTCCTGAAATATCTTCATCAGTGTAAACATCGAAATATGTTGAATTACTAAGAAGGTTCCAGAGCTCTGGGAGTATTCGTGGATCAAAGGGTCTTTGCCGGTATTCTCTGGAACCAGACCTCAATATTGCTTTCGATAACATTCCCATCCGCTCAAAATTTAAGAATGGGAATAAAACGGAAAAACCACCTTCAAATCCTGAGTAATAATCCAAACACGATAGCTGAGATGAGACACCGAGTAAGTCACTTAGATTAATTGTACTAAGCAGCTTTGAAGCTTCTTCGAAATTGTGTTGTGCTTGTTCCTCGTCCATATCCTGGGAATTAAATTTCATATTTTATGTGTATAAAGCTTTAGACTTGAGCTGCTTCCCGAGAAAGCATCGCTTTGCAATTTTTGTTTATCCATCCCCATCATTTTCGTTTTCCACTTCCCCTCGTGTGAGTCAGTTCTACACAGCTTGTTAGGCTTGCTACACCTCTCAATAGAACAAGTCTGACAATGTTTTTTCGAAATTTGATACATTTGGAGCTATTCTGATTCTTTCCTCGCTCATTTGAAGTTTTAAATCTTCTAACTGCACAAGATATTGATGATTAGAATCAAGATGAACACATTCCCCTTCTAACAAGTCAGGTCTATTATAGCTTCCAAACAATGTGCTATGAAAATCGATCATTATCCTCGCTACTTCAGGCATTAGGACGGTTCCGTCGATGTATATTTTCAAGACCTTTGTCTCATAGCGTAAATTCTCAGAGTTAATGTATTTAAACTTGTCATAATTCGCTTCGTATTCCGTGAATGTCCAATAGTAAACACTCTTTGGCTCTAGGGTCTCATTTATCTTTAAGCCTTGCTCAAATATTTGATTATTCAATTTATCAAAGCCCAATATCTGGAATGAAACAGCATCAATTGTTTTTTGAGTGTTCTTGGAAACCTCAACCCCAATGCTGAGCTTATCTCTATAGTTACTTTCGTATTTCTTAACTGATACTATTTTTGTTGAAATTGAGTTCTCTAATTCGTCTGCATTTGCTTTGGCGATTTCCATCTCATTGTCAATTGAATCCTGCTTGGATTGACAAACTGAATCGATTAGAAAAAACAAGGAATTGAATAAGGGATTATATTGTATTTCTACTTTTTCAATAGAATCGTATTCAGCAAACACATTGCGAAAAGTGACATCATTTTCGATATAGTAATTTTGTAGTTTTTTGATGTTAAAAAAATAGTCAGCACCGGATACCTCATGCGATACCTCTCGTGCTGGGTTTTTCGTCTGAAAAAATGCTGCAAGTGAATCTGGTCCACCAACCATGGAATAAAAAGTAAGTAAAAAACTGATTTTATCTCGACTTGTGGAAGCCTGATTGAGCAATTCATCAATATCTAGTTCGATGTTGTCTTTAGTAATAGCATGGTCGATCTTTTCTGAACAGCCTATGAGAATTAATGTACTCAGGGCTAATATTACTAGTTTCTTCATGCATTCCCCTATTCTAAAGAAATGTTTATACATTTGTCTAATTTTGCTAAGCCTAACGCTCTAGGCTTGAGCTGCTTCCAAAAAAAGCCTCGAATTGTTCGATAATTGTACCCCTCCACATATATTCCCCTTGCACATCTTTGCGTATGAGTCAGCTTGAAGCAGCTCGTTTGAGCATATCTTCACTGCTGGTATAATTTATAAAATGGATTTATCTCCTGTAATTGATACTAGAAAATAAATCCAGCCCTTATTCGAAGTGTGTGGAAAGTAGAATACGAAAAGCCAAAATACGCTGCAAGAGAGGAGCCTGGATAATCAGAGATTGGAATAGCTAGGTTGGATCCTAACTCTAGTCCTGTGTTGGTAGCAGGTGGTTTTTGACTATGCAGATAATATTTTCCATTATTTCCTAAAATTTGTAAACTGTCATAATACTTATTAAAGAATTCTTTGTTCTGGTATGTAATCCCTATTTGATGAACAAGATATTTTTCTGATGAACCCAGCAGCGACAATACATATACTCCAAACGAATAATTGTAAACAGTTGAAAACTCGCCCTTAAATTGATCATCAAAAACATTGACAGTTCCCATTACAGAGGTCATACTTTCATAACCATCGGTAGCTTGGTTACCACCAAACCCTCCGTATCCGCCAATTGCTGATATTAGACTTCCTTCATTTGGTTGAGCAAGTAGTCCACCAAGCTCCAAGACTAGAGGATTAATTGCCAGTCCCATCGTCATCATATTTTTCAGTGACCTATTTTGCTGGCCAAAAATGTTTGATAATAGCAAAAACAGAATGGCTAGAGCGTATTTATTAATCAGCACTTTAGAGTCCCTATAAATTTAATACTTAGAACACCTTATCATCGACTTTGTGGAATATTGCAGTCACCTGAGATTTTGATTTGCCAAATTTAGCGGCAGTACTTTCAAACACCTTATTTTCAGCGCCAGAAACTCCGTACAGTCCTTCATACTCATCCCAGATACTCTGCATGTATGCCCATATCATGAAATTCTCTTTCGAATATTTTGAGTAGTTCGGATTTTGTAATTCTCTCCGTAGTTTGATATGGTAAGTATCACTAGAGCTATAAGTTGCTGAAATAGCTACTTTTATTATTGCTTCCGAGGAAGGATATTGCTTTGATTTGTTACCTCCCTCAGAAATGGATGGCAACCAAATATACCCCTCTATTGACACTTTTGCCCAGTTACCTTGTTCTTTAAGTATTTTGACTTTTGTTCCGCGTTCTAATTGTCCAATTAATTCACCGTTTGGTGATAATCGAATATTTTCCTTAACATGAACGGTTTGAGTAAATATTGTGCTGATTGAGACTAACAGCGTTAACAATAATTTCATTTTGCCCCCTTCTTTCGATTAACATGCCTAACGCTCTGCGTTTTAGTTGCCCATATCCAGGGTTTTGGATAACTACCGAATTTGCACATTTATCATCATTTTCGAGTACTGCCCCCCTTGGAAGGCCAGCTACAAACTTTTGTAAGACTCAATGCAGCCTTAATTTTTCCTCAATTTTTGTGGATTCTAAATCACTCTCAGCAAATTTATTGGAGAACTTCTGTGCCTCTTCTAAAATTATTTTTGGATTTGGTTTGAGGACTCTCCCATTACTTGTCCTTACTTGGGCAACATAGACTATCGAAGCATAGTGCTCAGCCACTTCATTTTCTGAGTAGATATTCCATTTCCCTTTAAATGGTTTACGGACACCGGTCTTTAAATCAACAATTTCTGTCGAGGTAAGGTTTCTTACATGATTTCCCCAAACATCAAACGTTAGAATTCTTATTTCAAAAGCCACAATATTAGCCAACGCTTTCAAACTGTACATAATTTCATAACTATATCCACCACTTGAATATGAATCACCCGATTTGTAAATGCAGTTCACACCCGACGTTCCTTCTATATCAGCTAACATTGATGGATCATGTACAGTTATCCACTCTCGTTGTAGTGTGGATTCTTCGTTTAGTGCAATTCCATAGCCTAATTTTGTGGTTATGCTCCCCCCAGATCCACGTGTAGTTGTGGCTTGTCCAAAAACTCCTGTTTGGACCATCAGTATTAATAGAAGTGCTATTCCCAATCCCCGAAATTTCATATTAATCCCCTTTATTAAATTTGAGCCTAACGTTTTGGGCTTGAGCTGCTTCCTGAGAAAGCATCATTTGTTAAATTCTCTGTATCCATCCACATCATTTTCGTCTTCCACTTCTTTGCGTGTGAGTCAGCTCTAAGCCTTTGCTAGGCACGCGATCACAAACTTTTAATGTATGAAGTGTATAGAGAATCTGTCTTCTCCTTCATAACGGTAAATGCTTCGGTGTTTACGCCAGCGGTTTTCACAGTGAGATACATTTGCTTTCTAAGTTTGACTATTTCACCACTATACTTTCGAGCCATCTCTCTTTTATTGGCATCAGGAATATTCTTGCTCAGTTTGTGAAGTTTCTTAGCTCCAAGGTAGGCGTAATAAGTTGTCTTCGTTGCCTGCCATTTCACGATTGCATCACCTGATTTCAGGTTCAGGTAAATTGAGCCTTCAGCTAACTCGTAAGCCCTATAGAGAAGGTCTACAAATCCAAACAAAAGTACAATTATGCCAATTATTTCTAGAATCATCATTCATTCCATATCTTTATTCATCTTCCCAATTACCGCTGTTCCTAACGCTTTAAGCTTGAGCTGCTTTCTAATACAGACTTGTTATATATATATTCATATCCCCACTCAACTACCTTGCCCCCAATATGCAAGGCTTTTGGCTTTAGCAGCATTTTCTTGATCCTCGAGAAACTTGCTTGAAAAGTAATATTCTGTCATAATCGCTCTCGCATCAGAACTTTTTGTTGTATCATTAAGTCATTCTGATGGGTTTGGCTTTGACTTCCAAAAAGTAAAGTTAAATAATCCAGCAAGCGCAATTCCTATTATCCAAGCAAGTGGGTCGCTTACCACACTAAACCACTCGATTACCCAATAGCTTGAGTAAATGATCACAATCGAAAAAATAACACTAACGATAATTTTTTGAATCTGATTCATTTTTTCTCCTCGTCTTCATTTTATTAATTCAATCTAACGTCTTAGGCTTAAGCGGTTACCTGTGTCAGACACTCACCACACTTAGGACAAGGATGCAAAGAATCCCAGTCTTGAGTATTCTT
>Ga0307992_1002260_pt1 | contig 11047 bp, 9 predicted proteins | sample EllFjometagen133_FD_203162 | JGI IMG/M metagenome (GOLD analysis project Ga0307992, IMG submission 203162) | Marine microbial communities from Ellis Fjord, Antarctic Ocean - #133 | ecosystem: Environmental > Aquatic > Marine > Unclassified | place: Southern Ocean | collected 2014-10-08
CCACCAAAAGGGAAATGGACAAAAAATCGTCGTCGGTTTATCTGGAGGCATTGATTCTTCCATGGCCTTAGTTTTCTTGAAAAAAGCTGGCTGGCAACCGGTTGGGGTCTCTTTAAAATTTTCCACCTGGTCCAATAAGAAAAATTCGTTAGCGAAAGACATTTGTCAGAAACTAGATATCCCTTACCATGTCTTCAATGTTGAAAAAGAATTTCAAGAAAAAGTTATTCATTATTTTATTGAGGAGTTAAAAAAGAATAGAACCCCTAACCCTTGTGTTATCTGCAATCGCTATCTCAAATTCAAACAACTTTTTGAGTGGGCTAATCAACACGGTATTCAATACGTTGCCACCGGACATTACGCTCGAACGAGAAAGAATTCCAAAACCAAAAAATACGAACTCTTAAAAGCCAAAGACGAGCAGAAAAATCAAACCTATGTCCTGTCTCTTTTGCCTCAGGGATGGCTAGAATGTATTATTTTCCCTTTGGGGGATTATACTAAAAAAGAAATTTATCGGCTAGCTGATAAAGAAGGCTTCGCCTCTCTGGTAGCCCAAAAGCAAAGTCAAGACTTCTGTTTTGTGGCTAATAAATCTCTAGATTTCTTCCTCGAAAAGGAAATCGGCGCTAGGTCCGGACCAATAAAAGATAGTCAGGGCCATGTTTTGGGGAAACATCGAGGTTTACATTTTTACACTATCGGACAGAGAAAAAGGATTAATCTTCCCGGTGGTCCTTATTTTGTTAAAGAGTTAGATATCAAAAAAAATGTCCTCCTCGTCACCAAAAACGAGAAAGAAATTTTCAGCAAAACAGTTTTTCTTTCCTCTTTGCATTTTATCAGCGGAAAACACCCTCAAAAAGAAATAAAAGTTACCGCTAAAATTCGTTATAACCAGCCATCGGCCAAGGCCACGCTTTTCCCCTTAAAGGGAGACAAGGCCAAACTGGTTTTCCAACAACCTCAGCGGGCTATTACGCCTGGTCAATTTGCCGTTTTTTACAAAAAGGATATTTGCCTCGGTGGCGGCGTTATTGATAAAACTAAAGAAAAAGTCAGCTCCTAATATTGATTGACTTTTCATCAAATTATCCCCTTATTGGTTGAGGTTAGACCTCAACCAGCTAATTGGTTGAAATTACGCGGTATTTAACCCATTGACTTTTCAGCAAATTATACCATTATTGATTGAGGTCTAACCTCGATTTGAATCAATTGAGGTCTAACCTCAATAGACCTACAGAGGTATAACATATAAGTTATACTCAAACAACATGAAAACCTATAAAAAGCTCAAAACTCAATTATTGAAGGATAAAGAAATTAAGCAGGCCTATGAAAAATTAGGGCCCGAATTTAATTTCATTACCGTGCTTATCAAAAAAAGACTAGAAAGTGGTTTAACCCAAGCCGCATTAGCTCAAAAAATAAAAACAAAACAATCAGCTATTTCTCGACTTGAATCGGGAAATTACAATCCGAGCCTCGCTTTCTTGCAGAAAGTGGCTAAGGCTCTTAAGTGTCAACTTGAAGTTGAAATTCATTAAAGGCCTAAGGTTTATTTTGTTTTTAGAGTTTTAATATGTCAGGCCGGAGGGATTCGCACCCTCGATCTCCACATCCCGAATGTGGCGCCTTACTGCTAGGCCACGGCCTGTTCAATTTATTTTACCCAATGCTTCTCTTTGATTAAAATATCTTCCGTCTCTTTAATCTGATTAACATTATTTTTGGCTTGCTGGCTTTCTTTCTCCAGTTTCTTGTCAGAAAGTTTCCCTAATTTTTTAATCATCTCTTTTAAAAGCTCAGGCTGATTATCCTGAGGATTATCAAGCATCCGGTCTAAAAGAATAGCCGAGACTTGTCCCACTTTCGGCCCGGGCTGAATTTGGAGAATTTTCATAATATCATGGCCTGAAACCTGGAGCTTGTTAACCGAAATAGGATCTTGAGAAACTTTCTCAACCATATATTCTAGGTGTCTCAGTTTATAAGGTTTAGCCTTCGGCACCCCAGAGCCAATTCTATCCGCCATTCTTAATTGTATCAACTCTTTCATATCCTCCCGGCCTACTTTTCTCACCAGTCGCCTCACTGAAGATTCGCCCACTTCCCCTACATTATAATAGAAGAGGTGATAACGAACCAACTTAATCACTTTTTCTGCCTCTTTCCTGGAAAATTTTAATCGGGTTGTTATCTTTCTCGTCATTTCCGCTCCGACAATTTCGTGATTATAAAACGTAGCTTCCGATCCCCGGCCCTGTTTAGTCCGCGGTTTGCCAATATCGTGAAAAAGAGCCGCTAAGCGAACAGGTAAACTAAATTTCTGCTGAACCGCATAATCTAGAGAACGGAGCACGTGTTCGTAAACATCATAAATATGGTGTTTGTTCTGGCTAACATGATAGCCTTCTTCCAACTCGGGGACTATATAATGTAAGAGAGAAAGTTGACGGAGAGTTTCTATCCCTTGAGCCGCTTGCGGAGACGCAATAATTTTCATCAGTTCGTCCCTAATTCTCTCTTGGGAAATTTTTGCCAGCAGGGAAGCATTTTTTTTAATAGCTGCTTGCGTTTTCTTTTCAATTTGAAAATCCAGGGTTGTCGCCAGCCTAACCGCTCTCATTAAGCGCAAGGCATCTTCGGCAAATCTTTGAGGCGCTTCCCCCACCGCGCGAATTAATTTTTTTCTTAAATCATTCTCTCCTTGAAAAAGATCAATAAGAGCTACCTGGTCTTCTTGAATATCTAAAGCCATGGCATTAATCGTAAAGTCACGGCGGCTAAGATCTTTTTTTAAGTCATCAGTAAAGGTTACTGATTCCGGATGCCTCTGGTCTTTGTAAACTCCTTCAATGCGGTAAGGAGTAATCTCTACTTCTTTAAGAGATTTCTCTCGACTTTTTGTTAAAACCGTCACCGTTCCAAATTGATTATCCAAAAAAGCTCGATCTTTAAAAATGTCCATCATTTGCTTGGGCTGAGCATTAGTGGTGACATCCCAATCATGAGGTTTTTTGTCTAAGACAAGATCTCGAACACAGCCACCGACTAAATAAACTTCGAAGTGGTGCTTTTTAAGCTGATTAACGACGCTTTTAATCTCTTGGGGAATCTGCATTGCTTCTATCTTAGCATCTGCCTTTGGCTTTTCCAATTGACGCTCTCCGCAATCTATGATTAAATAAGTCAATCTAACTCTGAAGCGCCCATAGCTCAATTGGATAGAGTAGATGCCTTCGAAGCATAAGGTTGCAGGTTCGAGTCCTGCTGGGCGCATTGGGCTATGACAAAAAAGTTATTGGGTTTCAGTTTGGCTTTAATTCTCTTCTTGGCTCCCGCGTTAGCGCTAGCGGGAGTTTATCAAGCATGTAATATTGACCCGGAGACAGGAAACTGTGAAGAAGAAGTGGAAGCAGTCCATGTTTATTATGAGGGATTGGTTCCTTGCGGAAAAGATGTCTGGGTTGGCGTGCAAATTGACGAAAACGGCGATCCTGTCCTTGATGAAGAAGGCTGGCCTACCGAAGGCGAAAAGGAATACGTTCCTTGCCAATTTTGTCATGTTCTGGCCATGGTTAACAATATTGTAAAGTTTGTTTTGATCAATATTGTCCCCCTTGTCGCCGTAGCCATGTTTGTCGTTGCCGGAATTATGTTCTTTACGGCCGGGGGAAGTCCCGAACGATTAATACGAGCGAGGAAACTTTTCCAGGGTGTTGTCATTGGTCTAGTTATTATTTACTCCGCTTGGTTGATAGTTACTTTCCTTCTAAACGTCATTGGCGTTGCTTCTTGGACCGGATTGCAAAGTGGCTGGTATAAGATTAATTGCCCCATCCAGCTTCCTGCTCCTTAAGCCCCTATAACTCAATTGGCAGAGTAGCTGCCTCTTAAGCAGCAAGTTCTAGGTTCAAATCCTAGTGGGGGCACTACCTTAAAATACAATTTATGGATAAAGAAAAAACAGATAAAGAAAAAACAATAATTCAAACTCCGAAACCTTCAGAAGAAGACACCGGTTCGTCAACCGCCCAAATAGGATTTCTTCAAAAGAGAATGGATATTCTCTCTGGTCACCTAAAGGTGCATCTCAAGGATAATCATTCCCGCCGGGGTTTAATAGCGATGATTAATAAAAAAAAGAAGTTAGAAAAATATCTTCATCTTCATCAAAAATGATACAAAAATTTAAAGACCAGCGCATAGGTGTTTTCATAGACGTTCAAAATCTTTATCACTCCGCTCGCAACATTTACAAAACAAGAGTCGATTTTAATCAAATTTTAAAAGCGGCCGTCGGTAATAGAAAAATCATTCGCGCTTTTGCTTATGTTATTAAAACTAAAACAGGAGAAGAGCGATCTTTTTTTGAAGCCTTAACCAGCATAGGAATTGAAACCCGGGTTAAGGATTTAAAAGAATTCTATGGTGGAGCGAAAAAAGCCGATTGGGATGTTGGTTTGGCCGTCGATGCTATTCGGACTTCCAGCAATCTAGATGTGATTGTTCTTGTTTCGGGAGACAGCGATTTTGTTCCCGTAGTAGAATATCTTAAAAATCATGGAAAAAGAGTAGAGGTTGTCGCTTTTGGAAAAACTTCGGCGCATGAGCTTATCGCTATCGCGGATGAGTTTATCGACTTAGACATTAACGCTAAGCGCTATCTTCTCAAGGGTAAATTCTACGAACGGCTCAATCCCGCTACTAAAGTTAGTCACTATTTAAATAATGAAAACAATGGACAAAAAAACATTCGCCACAACGATAAATAATCGAGAATTAAAAGTAATAATTGGAGGCTTAGCTGTTCAAACAGAAGCAAGCGCTTTAGTCCAATACGGAGAAACAATGATTTTAGCCACTGTTTGTTCCGCCAAGCCAAGAGAGGGAACTGATTTTTTCCCCCTAACCGTGAATTATGAAGAAAGATATTACGCTGCGGGAGAAATTCTTGGTTCCCGTTATATGCGCCGCGAAGGACGACCTTCGGACAAGGCTATTCTTACCTCTCGGTTTATTGACCGGGCTATTCGCCCTAGATTTCCAGAAGGTTTTCGCCAAGACGTACAAGTTATCATAACTGTTCTTTCTTTTGACAAAGAAAATGATCCTGTTTTCCCAGCCCTGTTTGGAGCTTCCTTGGTTCTTTCTTTGTCCCCTTTACCCTGGCTGGGTCCTTTGGGAATGGCCTTCTTGGACAAAGTGGACTCACGGTGGATAATTTCTCCCTCTTATCAAGATAAAGAAAAAGCAACCGCCGAATTAAGTATTACCGCTCTAAAAGAAAACGGAGAATGGCTCGTTAATATGATGGAAGTTACCGGGCAAGAGATTGAAGAGAAATCTCTGCTCCAGGGGATAAACCAGGCCGAATCAGTCTTCCAGCAAACGGCAGACTTCCAAGAATCTATTATTAAGGAATACAAGCCGGCTAAAACAAAATTTGAAGCCCCCTTGCCTTCGGCTGAAACCAGAAAAGGTCTTGAAGATTTTCTCAAACAAAATCTAGAGAAATATCTCTTCGGTTGGAAAAACTTAGAAGCCCGAGAAAAACAAAAAGAATTTCAAGAAAAATTTAATGAGTTTGTGGAAGAAAACTATCCCGAAGAAAAGGGATTAGCTTTAGAGTTTCTTGCCCAGAAAATTAGAGACGCCGTTCATCAAAAGGCCTTGAAGGGACAGAGATTGGACGGAAGAAAACCGGATGAGATTCGCTCTTTAGCCGCCGAAGTAGATCTCAGTCCTCACGCGCACGGTTCTGGCTTATTCTCTCGAGGGCTAACGAAAGTGCTGTCTATCCTGACTCTGGGCCCTCCGGCCGATCGGAGAAAAATCGAGGGCATGGAGGTTGTAGAAGAAAAACGTTTTATGCATCACTATAATTTCCCGCCTTATTCCAATGGCGAAGTCTCCCCTTTACGAGGACCGAAAAGAAGAGAAATTGGACATGGCTATTTAGCCGAAAAAGCTCTAATTCCTGTTTTGCCCAATTTTGAAGATTTCCCCTACACTATCCGTTTAGTTTCAGAGGTTCTTTCTTCGAACGGCTCTACCTCTCAAGGATCCATCTGCGCTTCCTCTTTAGCTCTGATGGATGGTGGTATTCCCATCACTTCTCCGGTCGCGGGTATCGCCATGGGTTTAATGAAAAATAATTCTGATTACTGCCTTTTGACAGATATTCAAGGATGGGAAGATAAAGAAGGAGATATGGACTTTAAGGTCGCCGGAACCCGAAAAGGAATCACTGCTATTCAATTAGATGTTAAGATTAACGGGCTGAATACCCAAATCATCGAAGAAACCTTAACTCAAGCGAAAAAAGCCCGGGAGCAAATTTTAGATACTTTAGAAAAAACTTTGGAGCAGCCTCGCGATCATTTATCCCCTTACGCTCCCAAGATTCTTACCGGTCAGATTGAACCCGAACGTATTGGTTTAATCATTGGCCCCGGCGGAAAAAATATCAAGAAATTATCAGAAAAATATCAAGCCGAGATTGATCTTGAAGATTCTGGTCAATTTTTCGTCACGGCTTCTAATTTAGAACAGGCGCAAAAAGCTTCCGCTGAAATTCTGGCTCTGGGCTGCGAAGCAAAAATTGGAGAAACTTTCCAAGGGAAAGTGATGAAGCTTATGGATTTCGGCGCCTTTGTAGAATTTCGTCCCGGACAAGAAGGTCTTGTTCACATTTCTCAATTTGTCTCCTGGCATTTGAAGCGAGTCGAGGATGTCGTTCATGTCGGTGATATTATCCCCGTTAAGCTTATGGAAATTGATCAAGAAGGGAGGTATAATTTATCAGCCAAAGCGGCTGGATTTCAATCTAAAAACAAAAACAATGGCTAATAATTCTAACGTTATTATCCACACCATGAAGGACGATATTCTTCGGCTCAAACAGAGAAGAAATCAATCGTCTTCGTTTTCGGTCACGGCTAAAGGCGCTCCTTCTAAAAGCGAAGTTCTACGGCTAGTTAAAGAGGCTAGGCAAGAAAGAGAAAAAGCAAAAAGAAACCGCCCCACCGCTTCGTTGCCATCCATAATCAAAAAGAACAAAGAAGAGGAGGAAAGAAAAGCAAAAGAAGCAACTGAAAGAAAAGCAAAAGAAGAAGCGGAAAGAAAAGCAAAAGAAGAAACTCGAATTAAAGCGATGGCTATAGCTCAAAAAAGAGCCGCCGAAATAGCCGCCAAAAAAATAGCCGAGAAGAAAGCGAAGGAGAAGACTCTAAGAGAATTACGGGAAAGACAATTTCATCAAGCCGCTGAGCGAGCTCAGGCTTTATTGGTTGCCAAACAAAAGAAAGAAGAAGAGGCTCTCGCTCAAGAACGAAAGAGAAATATGCTCCGCTGGAAAGCTGTCTTAGCCCAAATTCAAATCAGAGCTCACGGTATTGTTTTAGAAAAAGCCGCTCAGCAAGAAAGGCAGAAAGAATTAAGACAGAGAAAATGGCAAAGAATTTTCGAAGAAATTCAAAAGAAAGCTCGAGAAATTATTCTCCGGGAAGAAGAAGCTATTAAAGAAAAATTTGAAAAGGCTAAACAAGTTTTAGAAACAAAAATCCGATTTTTATCTACGAAAATTAACCATGTTCCTATCGAAGAAAAGCCTGTTCTTGAACGGAAACGAAAATTAGAAGATATTAAAAAACAGCTCGATCAAGAGAATGAAAAAATCAGAAAACGCCTAGAAGCAATTCGCCAGGATAGAGAAAAAATAGAAAGCAAAGAAGAAGCCGCTCAAGATTCTAAGGAAAGAAGAAAATTTGAGCAAAAGCGTTGGCAAATAGCTACCCAACAAAGGAATCTAGAAAGGGAACTCTGGCGACAAGAGGAAGAAATTTCCAAAACTATTTTAGCGATTAATAAAGTCAACCAAAACTATGAGGATTTGGAAAATCAAAAGAGGATTCTGGAAAACAAAAAAGAAGAAATACTTTCTGAAAAGAAAATTATTGAATTAAGGCAGGAAAAACTAAGAACTAAGAAAAGGCTGGGGAAAATTAAGCAATTAAAAGAAGAGCCTGCTCGGAAGCTTCAAAGGATAAGAATGGGCAAAAGCGAATTAGGAAAAAAACTTTCGAAAATTATTGGTCAAGAACAATTGCTTGAAGAAAAGGAAGGAAAGTTAGGGCAGGCGACCGAGGACAAGAAAGAATTAATTGAAAAAAGGTGGAAAGTGGAAAAAGAAAGAGAAAAAATAGAACAGCAACGATGGGAAACCGAAGAAGCGATTAAGGCTTCGGAAAAAACCATAAACAAGATAGAGCCAGAGTATCAAGGCTTAGTCGAAGAAGAAAAATATCTTTTCGAAAGAGATCATGAATTAGACATGCTTCTCAAATTTGGTCCAGAAGCCGGACAGAAAAAATTAGAAGAAGAAAAACAAGCTCAAGTCAAAAAGAAAACTTCTATTGTTGAAGAAGTTCTTTCAAAGTCGGTCAAGAAAGAAACCACGCCGCCCGAGGAAGAAGTCTCTCTTAAAAAAGTCGTTGCGGAAAAAGCCGTCCCTGCCGAAAGACAAAAAACTAAAGAAGAAATTAAACGAGAGAATTTAGTTCAAGAAGCAAAGGCAAATATTAAGGTTGTTAAAAAGGAAAGTTTAAAAATTCAAGACCAAGAAGAGCGAAAATCTTACCTCCAAAAAATGAAGGAGATGATTGCTGAAACTTATCCAGAATTAAATTCTCAGTCGATAGAGATCTATTGGCAAGAAATTGAATAACATTAGGAGAATTAGTAAATTCACTTAATAGTAATTATGGCAGGCATCGGTCGGCTTAAAAATAAAATTGCCCCCGAAACAAAATCAGTGGCTTCTAAAAGCTCCTTAATTAATTCTAAAGTTAAAACAAAAATTGGGGAGAAGGTATTCACTTCGCTTCATCCGTTAAAAAAGGGTAAACGCCCCTTGGCTTCTCAAAGCGAAGCAAGAAAAAAACAGGAGGTGCCTTCGGCTGTTCCTGTTTCTCTTCAATCCGTTCCGGTTGGTCCTCCGCCCCAAAAGCCAAGCTCAACTAAGGATAAACGCCCCTTGGCTTCCCAAAGCGAAGCAGCAAAAAATCAAAAAGCACCTTCTGCCTTTGTTTCATCCCCATCAGTAGCTTCGCCTAAAAAACCCCTTTCACCTAAAGACAGATTATACGAAAAAATATTACTTGATTCTCAAAAAGAAAAACTCGGGCAACAACAATTTATTGCTCGGGTGCAAGGAAAATCTGAAGGGGAGAATAAAGCTCCTTCTCAACCTGATGGTAAAAAAGAAAAAGTTATTTTCCGGCCGGTTCCTCAAAAGCCAAGCCGGGGTCGGAAGATTGTCATTCGAATTTTAATTGTTCTTCTTATCGCTAGTTTGGGCCTTCTTCTCTATATTATCGCCCATGGTTATCTTATTTGACTATATTATCGCTCGTGGTTATCTTATTTGACTATATTATCGCTCGTGGTTATCTTATTTGACTATATTATCGCCCATGGTTATCTTATTTGAATCTAACGATAACGCAGAACCGTTCCAACCGGATATTTTGCCAAAGGGTTAGTCCCTCCTCGAACATCAAAATGAAGATGACAACCGGTGGCATTCCCTGTTTCTCCCATTAAGCCAATTTCTTGACCGACAACAACACGTTGCCCCGGTGATACGAAGAATTTTGATAAATGTCCATAGTAGGTAACAACGCCGTTAGGATGTAAAATTCTCACCCTATTGCCGCCAATAGTAATGTAGCCCACTTTCTGGACAATACCTCCCGCGGCTGCGTAAATTAGCGTTCCACATCGGTTAGCAACATCAATAGCATTGAAGGGATGAAGTCCCTGGCTAATATAACCTGTTGTTGGCCGAATAAAATAGTAAGAATTTGTCGGAATTAAAACAGAAGCCTTCTCGGGCTTTTGACCATTGGGAATAATTAAAAGATCTCCCGTGCTTAAGATTTCGGCATCATCAAGATCATTAAAGGTTAAAATCTCATTAACTTTAGCTTGATGAGATTGAGCAATCTGGCCTAATGTATCACCAGAGCGGACTAAATATAAAACACCAGAGACCGGGAGAATATTCAATTTCTGCCCTGGACGAAGAACAGCCGATAAACTAAGATCGTTAGCCCAGCTTAGAGTTTCAACACTAACGCCAAACTGAACCGCTAAGGCCGCTAAAGTGTCTCCTTCCTTGACCTGATAGGAACTCATTTGCTGTTGATAATCGTAATTGGTTAAACTCGCCAAAACACGAGAAGAATCATCAGGAGAAGCATAACCTTTTAAACTATTACCGGCTAGCAGTTCTAATGCGGAAACAGAAATATTCTTCACTTCGTCTAGTGAAGAAACTAAAATTTTTGCTTTTTCAAAACCCCTGTTTAGCTCAGTCGAAGAATCAGCTTGGGGCTTTGATAAACCGTTTGAGCTACAAAAAGCAAAACTGACAATCGCAATTAGAAAAAAAGAAAACCACCAACTCGCTTTGCGTTTACTCATAATTACTATTAAGAGGCTTTATTAAGACTCATATGTATCCCACCCTAACAAAACAAAGAAAAATGTCAAGTAGATTTGTGCTAAAAACGTGTTTTTCCAAAAACGAACTAATTAATTTGTGGAATCGATGCCATTTCCAACCATCTAAGAGCCTGGGGCAGAATTTCTTGGTGGACGCCAAGGTGGCTGAAGAAACCGTAAAGGCTTTAGAATTGGATTCCTCGGATATAGTTTATGAAATAGGGCCTGGCTGCGGGTCTTTAACTTGCCTCTTGGTTCCCAAAGCTAAAAAAGTAACCGTTATTGAAAAGGATAAGCAACTAGTTGATATTTTAAAAAATCTTTTTCAAAAATGCCCTAATCTGGAAATCATTGAAGGAGATATTTTAAAGTTTTTATCTTTGCCCCACCCCCAAGGAAAATTTATTGGCAATCCTCCTTATTATCTTTCTTCTCCCTTGCTCCGCCAGTTGCTGAGCATCAAGCCACGCCCCGAAACAATTGTTTTAACATTACAGAAAGAATTAGGAGAAAAAATAATAGCTCAACC
>Ga0307992_1002262_pt1 | contig 11042 bp, 12 predicted proteins | sample EllFjometagen133_FD_203162 | JGI IMG/M metagenome (GOLD analysis project Ga0307992, IMG submission 203162) | Marine microbial communities from Ellis Fjord, Antarctic Ocean - #133 | ecosystem: Environmental > Aquatic > Marine > Unclassified | place: Southern Ocean | collected 2014-10-08
AATATCTGGAGTAGCTCAGCGGCAGAGCGGGTGGCTGTTAACCACTAGGTCGTGGGTTCAAATCCCTCCTCCAGAGCTTTTTTCTAAATAATTCCTGTAAAAATTTATATAAGAATGAAAACTTATTTTGTTTTTTATAAATTTATGAAATATTTAATTATTGTAAAAAATTATCTTTTATATAAGAAAAATCAATCTTTGTATTTTGAAGCGTTTGTAATGATTTCTGATATTGTTACTTTTATGATTCCGGCGGTAGGAACTGCAAATAACATTCCAGCCATTCCCAATAAACTACCACCTATGATTAATACGATAAATACTGCCAAAGGGTGCATATCGACACTTTTCCCAACAACAATTGGACTTACGAGGATATTATCAATCATTTGGACAAGAGAAAATGTAATAATAATTAATATGATAATAAACAACAAGTTTTCCGAACCCATAAATATTACCGGAGTAATAGCAAAAACAATTCCAACAGCAGGTCCAACATAAGGAATTAAATTTGCTAAACCGGCTAAAATTCCAATCAAAACGAAATAAGGGATATTTGCATCAAAGAAGGTATTCAAAATAAACAATCCCAATGTTGATAAAACGCCAACACTTGTAGCTGCCAAAAATTGTCCCTTTAAATAGGCTGCCAATTGTTTTTGAATTTTATACATTAAATTTAAAGATAATTCAAAATGTTTATTTGGTATTAGATTAATCAATCCTTTTTTTAATTGCCTTTCATCTTTAAGAAGGAAAAAAGTGATAAAAATAATAACAAAAAGATTTGCTACAAGATTAATAATTGATTTTCCGACATTTAAAGCGGTTTTAGCTAATTTACTTTTTGCACTGGTTAATATTGGATTTAATTTTTCTAATATTTCCGGCATGTTTGCAGAAAGATCATAAAAGGGAATGTTTTTATCAAAAGATAATATAATATTTTCAATATTATTTTCGTTGGAGTCATTAGTTTTTATTTTTTCTACTATTGTTGTTCCGGCATCTTGAATGATCGGTGTAAGTCTACTAATTGTAATCCCAATAAATAAAAAAACCGATAATATTACAATTGCAGTTGAAAGACTACGAGGAATATTATATCGTTCAAGTTTATCAACCGAGGGATCTAACATAGTAAATAAAAGTATTGATAAAACAATGATCAGTATTAACGAGGTTAATTTTGTGATCAGAAAAAATAATACAAATATTCCGGCTAAATAAGCTAATAATTTTACAATAAATTTCTGATTTTTTGTCATCATATCATCACTTATCTTTATGTTGCATTTTATAGAGTTTATTATTTGTTACTCGTAATCTTTCTCCCAATATTCTGGCAACATTCAGGACTATTTTTGAACCAATTAATGGTTTTCTGTTCGTGATATCCAAAAGATCACTTCTAAAAAATCCTAATGCCTCTGTATAATCGGAACAAAGCGCCGAAGCAGAGCGAGGAGATTCATCTAATAATGATAATTCACCAAAAAACTCTCCATCTACTAATGTTGCTAATAAATTTTGCGTTTGATCTTTTTTGTTTTCGTCAATGATCTGCACTTCACCATTAAGAATAATATACATTCCATTGCCCGGATTACTTTTTTTGAAAATGTATTCGCCTTTATTAAATTTTCGTAAATAAACCATTGTCTGTACAAATTTCAACTCTTTATTTTTTAATCCATCAAAAATATTTGCATTTTTTATTGCTTCAAATTCTAATGCTTTTATGGATTTTTTATTCTTAAAAATATTGTCCCAAAGTGGTGAATTCATTTTATCCTCATATTATTTTAATTAAAAATAATCTATTTTTTATTAAATGCAAATAAAATTATTATAATTATTTATTTTTTAATAAATTTTCAATTTTGCCTTCAACAATTATTTTGTGAATTATATGTCTTTACAGTTCAATTATATATTTTCATTTAAAAAACAATATTTTGTTTGAGAATTTAAAAAATAATTAATAAATTTACAAATTATATGGAATCGTAAAAAAAGGGGAAGCAATGAAAAATCATTTCGAAATTATAATTTTAATGGGCAGACCTGCTGCTGGAAAATCGGAAGTAATTGATTTTCTTAAAAAAACGCTCAAAAAGGAAAGAATAGATCGTTTCCATATTTCCGACTTTGAGGAAATTGACGATTTTCCGATGTTATGGACTTGGTTTGAAGATGATGCAATCCTTGAAAAAGTGCTAAAAAAACCAAGGATGCAAACAGATGAAAGCGGAAATTTTTTATACCAATATCAATGGGATTTATTAATAGAAAGAATTTCTATGGAATATTCCAAAAAAACACGAGATGCAAATTATCGTGAAAATTTTACATCTATTTTAGAATTTAGTCGCGGGAGTGAGCATGGTGGTTACCAATCTGCTTTTGAACATTTATCGGAAGATATTTTGAAAAAGGCAGCCATTCTTTATATTGATGTTCCTTACGAAGAATCATTGAGAAAAAATCGCAGGAGATTTAATCCCGAAAGGCCGGATTCTATTTTGGAACATGGATTACCTGACGAAAAATTGGAAAGGATGTATAAGAAAGTTGATTGGGAGGAATTTAAGGGAAATGATCCCGAATTTATTTCCGTTAAAGGTCATAAAATTCCTTATGTCGTATTTAATAATATGCCGGAAGTAACAAATGATTTTAGTAAACTAAGTCCGGTAATGGATGATTGTTTTAATAAATTATGGAAAATTAAAAATAAAGGATAATTACAATGGCAAAAGCAAAATTAGACAGTACGAAAAGATTAGGTGAACTCAGCTTCGGTTATTTTATTTTTTACGTTATCACGGGATTGAGTGTTAAGTTTTTTCTATCGCAAGGTGCTGGCAGACCTGGATTAAATGGAATGGAATATTTATTTTACAGTACTCTTTCCAGCACATTGATTGTAACTACATTTGTATTAATTAGAAGATGGTATAAAATAAATTCTATCAGAAGAGTGCAATTTGGTAAATATTTGGTTCCTTCAGAATTAAAGTATATTTTACCTTCAGGTGTCTTGACTGCTGTGGTAATTCCTACAACTACATTAATGTATTCATTCAGAGGTATTTCTGTAATGGTTGCGATGGTATTAATGCGTGGTTCAGTGATCATCATCAGCAGAGTAGTTGATGAAATACAAATTAGAAAGGGATTGCTGAAAAAGAAAGTTTATATTGAGGAGAACATTGGCGTTGTTTTTGCTCTGCTTGCCATAGGGATTAAAATATTTAGCGGAGGTGCAGATGGAAAAGCAAGTCCATTCGCATCACTTCCTGTAATGATAGTTTTTTCTGTGTACATTGTTGCCTATGCATTCAGAATATACATTATGAATTATTATAAGAATACACGACCGAAAGAATCTAAAGGAGATAACAATAAATCATTTTTTGCTATTGAGCAAATTGCATCAACTCTGACTCTATTTTTAGTTGTGGTTGTAATTATTCTATTTGCAAAAGTTGGTGGGGTTACAGGTGACAGGATCACACCATTTGTTAATGCAATATTTTCACCTGTAAAAGATTGGTGGTATTGGGCAATGATCGCTGGTTCTGCTTTTGGAATAGTTGCTTTTTTCTCTGTTTTTCTTTTTATGTTCAAAGGTCGTACAGCTACATTTGCCGGTTTAGTAAATCGTTTAACATCACTAATTGCCGGAACTACTTCAACTGTGATATTTGCAATTGCTTTTGGTGGTAAGTTCCCAATAATAATTGATTGGATATCATTATTTTTTATTCTTGTTGCAGTTTATTTTATAGCTAAAGCAGAGAAAAAACGTACAATAGAATTGGCAATGGAAAAAGATAATTAACTATTAAAGAAAAATATTCAATCTATACCGCAATTGATAGAACTTGCTAAAGAAATGGGAATAAAATTGACAGTATGTCAAATGTCGATGGATATTATGGGCATTAAAAAAGAAGAACTAATTGATGGAATAAATTTTGGTGGAGTTGCTTCTTATTTGGGCGAAGCCAATGATTCAAAAAGTAATTTATTCATTTAAGAATTAAATTTATTTGTCAAATATTATCCAAATTATTGATAGTAATACTAAACGGAAGCTATAAATCATTTTTAAAAGTTTGTGAGCGCGGTGGGATTCGAACCTACGGCCAATGCCTTAAAAGGGCACTGCTCTACCAACTGAGCTACGCACCCGCTTTTCAAAGTCCTATAGTATAATATAAAAAATTAACTAATGCAAATAATATATATTATTTTTAAAAGGTTTTTTTGGATATCACTGATAGAAATTCTGCTCTTGTTTCGGCATCATCATGAAATTCACCCAATACCGAAGATGTTGTAGTAAAAGAATTTTTTTTCTCAACACCTCGCATTTGCATACACATATGTTGACCCTCTAAAACAACTCCTAAACCTATCGGATTTAGTAAAGATTGAATAGAATCAGCAATTTGCTGTGTAAGTCGTTCTTGTAATTGCAATCGTCTTGAGAACATTTCAACTATGCGTGGTATTTTGCTGATACCAATTATTTTTCCGTTAGGAATATATCCAACATGAGCCACTCCGAAGAATGGCAATAAATGATGTTCACATAAACTAAAAAAATCAATATCTCTAACAACAACCATTCCTTTTGCATTTTCATAATAAATTGCATCGCCAACAATTTCTTCTATTGATAATTTGTAACCGCTTGACAGATATTCCCACGATTTTGCTACTCGTTTAGGTGTTTTTATTAATCCTTCTCTTTTTGGATCTTCACCAATTTCAATTAATAATCTATGCGTTATTTTCTCTAATTCACTTCTATTTGTTGTCATTTCTCTGCTCCTGAAATTTTAAAATTTACACTATAATATAAAATCAGAAAGGTTATAAAACAAATGATTTATTTGTAGAAAAAATTACCAAAAAAAGTAAGATATTGATTTTATTTGATATATTTATTTATTAAATTTATACCTTAAAAGAATTGGAAATTTTATTGAGGATTAAATGGGTAAATCAAATTCAAAACAAGAATGGTTAGATAAAACAAGGAAACCATTTATAGAAAAAAGGGCAGAGCAAAAAGATAAATTCACAACACTATCTAATGTAAATGTAGAACCTTTATATTCTAAAAGTGATCTTAAAAAAGATGACAAAGAAAATATCGGTTATCCGGGTGAATATCCATATACACGTGGTGTCTATCCGTCAATGTATCGTGGGCGCTATTGGACAATGCGTCAGTATGCAGGATTTGGTGATGCAAAACAATCTAATGAACGATATAAATATTTATTATTTCAAGGTCAAACGGGATTATCAGTTGCTTTTGATCTGCCGACACAAATTGGATATGATTCCAGTGATCAGATCTGTGATGGTGAAGTTGGGAAAGTTGGTGTCGCAATTGATTCGCTAAAAGATATGGAAATATTATTTGATGATATTCCTCTTGACAAGGTTTCGACAAGTATGACAATAAATTCACCTGCAGCAGTTCTATTGGCAATGTATATTGTTGTTGCAGAGAAGCAAGGCGTAACAATGGATAAACTTACAGGAACAATTCAAAATGATATACTAAAAGAATATGTCGCTAGAGGAACATACATTTTTCCACCGAAACCATCGATGAGATTAATAACAGATATTTTTGAATATTGTTCAAAAAATGTTCCGCGTTGGAATACTATTTCAATTTCCGGTTATCATATACGAGAAGCCGGTTCAACTGCAATTCAGGAAATTGGTTTTACTCTTGCAGATGGAATTGCCTATGTTGAAGCAGCTATAAAAACTGGTTTGGATGTAGATAAGTTTGCAAAACGATTGTCATTTTTCTTTAATGCTCATAATAATTTATTTGAAGAAGTGGCAAAATTCAGAGCTGCTCGTCGTCTATGGGCAAAGATTATGAAAGAGAGATTCCATGCGAAAGATGAAAAGTCATTGATGCTTAGATTTCATACGCAAACTGCAGGTTCAACATTAACAGCTCAGCAACCGGATAATAATATTCCCAGAGTTACAATTCAAGCATTGTCTGCCGTTTTAGGTGGAACTCAATCTTTGCATACAAATAGTCGTGATGAAGCATTATCATTACCAACAGAGGAATCTGTAAGAATTGCCTTGAGAACTCAACAGATCATTGCTGAAGAATCAGGAGTAACAGACACGGTAGATCCACTTGGTGGTTCATATTTTGTGGAGGCGTTAACAGATAAGCTTGAAAAAGATGCAATGAGTTATATTGAAAAGATTGATGAAATGGGTGGAATGGTAGAAGCAATAGAAAAGGGATATGTACAAAGAGAAATTCAAAAGGAAGCCTATCGTTTTCAAAAAGAGTTGGAAAATAAAGAAAGAATTGTAGTTGGAATGAATAAATACCAAACAAAAGAAGAGTCGCCGAAAAATTTATTAAAACTTGATCCTGCTATTCAAAAAAATCAGATAGAGAAATTAAAAAATATAAAAGAAATGCGAGATAATAAATTAGTTTCTCAATCTTTAAATGAATTAAAAGAAGCAGCTAAAGGTAAAGAAAATTTAATGCCATATATTATTAATTCGGTAAAAGCATATTCAACACTTGGTGAAATTTCAAATGTTTTGAAAGAAATATTTGGAGAGTATAACGAAAATGTGGTTGTATAATAAAATTATTTTTATTATTATTTTTGGAGAAAAATGATCAAGAAAATATCACATATTGGAATAGCAGTAAAATCAATAGATGAACAAATTTCTTATTATAGAGATGAGTTGGGATTGAAATTTACGGGAATCGAAATTGTTAAAGATCAAAAAGTAAAAGTAGCTTTTTTTGAAGTTGGTGAAGCACGTATTGAATTATTGGAACCAACTTCGGAAGACAGTCCAGTAGCGAAATTTATTAATAAGAAAGGTGAGGGAATTCATCATTTGGCTTATGGAGTAGAAAATATAAGTGAATCAATAAAGGAAATGGAAAAAGCTGGTGAAAAGATGATAGATCATAAGTCAAGAATGGGAGCGGGAAACCATCAAATAGCATTTTTGCATCCTAAATCAACTTTTCATGTGTTGACAGAATTAACTGAGGAACATTAATTATTTTAGAGAATATGATTAAATTATTTTAAAAAATATTTTATTTAGAAAGGGAGTATAAGAGCTATGACTATGCACAAAGAAATAGATAAATTGATTGATAAACGGCAAGAAGCGCGTCTTGGTGGTGGTGAGAAAAGGATAGAAAAGCAACATGCTAAAGGAAAGCATACCGCTCGAGAACGATTAGAGATGCTTTTGGATCGAGATTCTTTTGAAGAATTCGATATGTTCGTAACGCATAGAGCAACAGATTTTGGTTTAGATAAAAAGCATTTTATCGGTGATGCAGTTATTACCGGTTATGGTACGATCAAGGGTAGATTGGTTTATGTGTTTGCACAAAATTTCACAGTTATGGGCGGAAGTTTAGGCGAAGCTGTTGCAAATAAAATTTGTAAAGTAATGGATACGGCAATGAAGAATGGCGCACCTGTGATTGGAATTAACGATTCGGGTGGTGCAAGGATTCAGGAAGGAGTTATGTCATTATTTGGTTATGGTGAAATTTTTCAGAGGAATGTTGAAGCATCCGGAGTTATTCCTCAAATATCATTAATTTTAGGTCCTTGTGCTGGTGGAGCTGTTTATAGTCCGGCAATTACTGACTTTGTAATTATGGCAAAAGACACATCGTATATGTTTATCACAGGTCCCAAAGTAGTAAAAGCCGTAACGAACGAAGATGTTACTGTTGGTGAATTAGGTGGTGCAATGATACATGCTTCTCAATCTGGAGTAACTCATTTTGTTCGTGAAACGGAAGAAAATGCGTTGTTTTTAGTTAGAGAATTGATTTCATATATTCCTCAAAATAATTTTGAAGATACTCCCCGCACCTCTTGTGAAGATCCAATTGACAGAATATCAGAAGATTTAAATGATATTGTTCCGGAATCTCCAAATAAACCCTATGATATGAAACAAATAATTTTAAGAATTACCGATAATAAAGAGTTTCTTGAAGTTTCAAAAAGTTATGCTCCTAATATTATTATTGGGTTTGCTCGCTTTAATGGACAATCGGTAGGAATTGTAGCAAATCAGCCGAGTTATCTTGCCGGAGTTCTTGATATTAAAGCAAGCATAAAAGCAGCGAGATTTGTTCGATTTTGTGATGCATTTAATATTCCTTTGCTGACATTGGTTGATGTTCCCGGATTTATGCCAGGTACGACTCAAGAATATGGTGGAATAATTGCTCACGGTGCAAAATTGATCTATGCTTATGCTGAGGCAACGGTTCCAAAAATTACGATCATTACTCGTAAAGCTTATGGTGGTGCTTATATTGTAATGAGTAGTAAACATTTAAAAGGTGATATTAATTATGCTTGGCCAACTTCTGAAATTGCTGTTATGGGAGCAAAAGGAGCTGTGGAAATATTATATCGCAAACAATTAACAGATGATGCGGACGGAAAAAAAGAGAAAGAATTACAAGATGAATATAGAGAAAAGTTTGCAAATCCGTATGTTGCTGCAAGTAGAGGATTTATTGATGATATAATCGAACCGAAAAATAGCCGTTTTAGAATTATTAGGGCTTTGGAAAGCTTAACAAATAAAAAAGAATCTAGGCCAATGAAAAAACATGGGAATATTCCATTATAATAGTAAAATTAATAATAAAAATTGAGTGTGTAATGTGTAAAATTATTAAAAGATATTTGTTGTTTCTTCTGTTGTTTTCAATGCCATTATTGGGGAATAATTTAAAGGAAGTTAATATTTATATTGTTGCTCTGTCTGGAATAATTATCGTGATGGTATCATTGTTCATAATTTATTTCTTTATGCAATTTATTTCTTGGCTTATCAAATATTATAAATATATACAACTAAAAACTATTAGAAAAAAGAAAAACAAATTAAGAATTATTAAAATTGAGGATAATAGACCAGATATTGAAGCTGTTTTAGCTATCAGTACAGCGATACACATGGAAATGAAATATAAAATGGAAGAAAAAAATGCAATATTGACTATTAATAAATTGATAAGACCTTATTCGCCATGGTCAAGTAAAATCCTGTCAATGAGAAAGGTTCCTGATAGAAAATGAAAAAAATAAATTATTCAGAAAAAGTTAAATCAGTTTATGAGGAAGATGTAAAACATAATGTCTAAAAAAATAAATAAATTTCGGAGAAAAAATGAAAAAATATAAATTCTCAATAAATGGTAGTCGTTTCGATGTAAATATCAAATCGTTGAGTTCTAATACTGCTGTTGTTAATTGCAATGGACAAGATTATGAAGTTGATATTTTAGAAACCGAAAGAGAGAAAATCTCACCTAAATTAATAACAACGGAAGAAAAGAGAACAGTATCTCAAGTAATTCCAAGTCCTGTTCAAAGTAATAAAATTACAGCGGGTTCAAAATCAATTAAAGCTCCAATTCCTGGTATTATTATAAAAATATTAGTTGCCAAAGGTGATGAAGTGAAAAATGGCGATGTGGTTGCTGTAATGGAAGCTATGAAAATGGAAAACGATATTTTGGCTATTCGAAATGGAAAGATAAAATCTATAAATGTCAATGAAGGCGATTCTGTTTTAGAAGGTGGGGTAATAATGGAATTAGAAAATTAATTAATATATATAAATAATAAGGTATTAAAAAATGGACATTGTAGTAGAATTTTTGAAATATTCCGGATTTGCAAATGTTACTTGGGGACATATTATTATGATCTTAGCAGGTGGAATATGTATTTATTTAGGAATCGCGAAGAATTATGAACCGTTATTATTAGTTCCGATTGGTTTTGGTGTAATCATTGGTAATATTCCTTTTTTAGAATCTGCTGGAATGAAAGTAGGAATTTATGAAGATGGTTCTGTAATGAATTATTTATATTTTGGTGTATTAAAAGGTATTTATCCACCATTAATATTTTTAGGAATTGGGGCAATGACAGATTTTTCTGCTTTGTTATCAAATCCAAAACTCGTTATTCTTGGTGCTGCCGCTCAATTAGGTATTTTTATTACATTTATAGGTGCGAATGCTTTAGGATTTACTCCAATGGAAAGTGGAGCAATTGGAATTATTGGTGGAGCTGATGGTCCAACAGCAATATTTTTATCATCTAAACTTGCACCTCATTTGATGGGATCAATTGCTATTGCTGCTTATTCATATATGGCATTGGTTCCGGTTATTCAACCACCACTTATGAAATTATTTACGACACTAAAAGAACGAAAAATGAAAATGAAACCGGTTAGACAGGTAAAAAAAGTAGAGAAGATTCTATTCCCGATTTTAGGATTTATTATTACTGCTTTTATTTCTCCTGGTGCTTTACCATTGCTCGGAATGTTATTTTTTGGAAATTTGTTAAAGGAAAGTGGAGTTACCGGTAGATTGGCAAAAACAGCGAGAAATTCTCTCATTGATATTGTAACAATTTTGCTTGGAGTTACTGTGGGAGCTTCCACACAAGCTACAACTTTTTTGACTAAGGATTCATTATTTATTTTTGTTTTGGGAGCAATTTCATTTATGATCGCAACTTCTGGCGGAATACTTTTTGCAAAATTTATGAACTTGTTTCTGAAAGAAGGAAATAAGATAAATCCACTTTGTGGTGCTGCGGGAGTAAGTGCAATTCCTGATTCCGCTCGTGTTGTTCAACATGTTGGAGCTCAATACGACAGATCTAATTTTTTATTGATGCATGCAATGGGTCCAAATGTTGCCGGTGTAATTGGTTCGGCAGTTAGTGCAGGAATTTTATTGGCTGTATTGAAATAAAAGACAGAATAAAGGATAAGGTCAAATTTTAGTATAACATTAGAATTAATGTAAATGGTAATTATTAAAAAAAGTACGTAAATATTGTTAAAAATAAATTAAATTATAATTAATGGTATTTATCTAAATATTAATAGAATAATGAAATATTTTAAAATAAATGATGAATATT
>Ga0307992_1002263_pt1 | contig 11041 bp, 13 predicted proteins | sample EllFjometagen133_FD_203162 | JGI IMG/M metagenome (GOLD analysis project Ga0307992, IMG submission 203162) | Marine microbial communities from Ellis Fjord, Antarctic Ocean - #133 | ecosystem: Environmental > Aquatic > Marine > Unclassified | place: Southern Ocean | collected 2014-10-08
TAAAGTTCTTCCGTATCTATCTTTTTTATCTTTTCCATATTCAATTTTAACAGTTTTATTTGAAATTTTTTCTAATAAGAATTTTTCTGCTTCTTGAGAATATTTTTCATTGTTTGTTGTTTCTGGAGTGTTTATTCCCAACATTCTTATTTTTCCAATTGAAGAATTAATTGTGTCTCCATCAACAATTCTTATTACTTGTATTGTTTCTTTGCTTTCTTGGATTAAGAATCCTTCAAGTTTTGAATCAAGATAATTATAGTTTATTGTAAGAATTATTATTAGGAAAAGGATTATGATGTAGGTTCTTTTTGCCATAATTTGTTTAAGAGAATTTTATTTAAATATTTGTTGGAAAGTTTAATACCTTCTTTGATTTTGTTGTAATTTCAAAGAAGTTGCATATCAAAAAGTTTATAAACAATAAAAGGTAATTTAAAAGATGGAAGAATATAGCAAAAAAACAAGTGGATACCTGTTACAAATTAAGGCAATAAAATTAGAACCGGCAAAACCTTTTAGCTGGGCATCCGGATGGAAATCACCAATATATTGTGATAACCGGAAGACCCTGTCTTATCCCGGTGTAAGGTCTTTTATTAGAGATTCTTTTGTTGAGATTATCAGGGAGAAATATCCGCAAACCGAAGTAATTGCGGGGGTTGCTACCGGAGCTATTGCCCATGGAGTACTCGTTGCACAGGAAATGGATGTTCCTTTTGTTTATGTCCGGTCAGGTGCAAAATCTCATGGTCTTGGTAACAAGATCGAAGGTGTTGTGGAAAAAGGGCAGAATGTTCTGGTTATTGAGGATCTGATTTCAACCGGAGGAAGCAGTCTTAATGCTGTTTTTGCATTAAGGGAAGCAGGATGTAATGTTATTGGTATGCTGGCAATCTTTACCTATGGTTTTGCTCTGGCTGAAGATAATTTCAAAAAGGCACAATGTCAGCTTACTACCCTTAGTAATTATAACGACCTGGTAGATCTTGCCCTTGAATCGGGTTATATTGATGAGGAGCATCTTGAGACTTTGAAAGCATGGCGTAAGGATCCGGGGAATTGGACTGGCGGGAAGAATAATTAGTTGGCAATTAGCAAATGAATTAAGAAGTGATTATGATGTTATTAGTTTGGAAAGTTTAAAACAATTATCAAAAGATAAAGGAATTGATATTATAGAAACTAATAAAATAGTTACTTGTTTTGCTGTATGGGATGATGAAAAAGAACAAAAATATATTTTTTTAAGAAAAAACAATTATTTAAAAAATTTAAAAATGCATGATTTATCTCATGAATTAGGGCATTCTTTTCTACACCAGAAGAAAGATTATAATTATCTATCCAGCTCATATAAAGAAAGAGAATGCGAAGCTAATTATTTTGCAAAAAAATTATTAAATAAAACAAATCATCAAATAGAAAGATATCTTAATGCATTCTTTTTATTAATCACAAAGCCATTAGCTTCTTTAAAATATGCTATCTTTAACAAAGATTCTGATTTAAAAATCTTTAAAGATTATATTAAACAATAACTAACAGATATTTTTCTAACGGCTGAGGCTAAAAATAGTTGCGTATTAAAAAGTATTTAGTTTTCATAAAAAAACAAAGATAACAGATTAATCTAATTTTTCAAATTAGAATTTCCAAGCAATTGTTTTTAGCCTTTGTTATGCCCTGTTTTTTTTATTTTGAAATCCATTTTTTAGCTCTTAAATTTTTTATTTCAAGTGGAATTATAGTTGAAGTTTTATCATAGAATATTTGAACAGTGTAAAATCCTTCAATAAATTTGTAATTAGGTTCATTAAATAATACTTTCGTTTCTTCACCAATTTTAACTTTTACAATTCTTTTTTTAATTAAATTTTTACTTGGGTCTGTTGTTGGCAATGTAAAAACAATTCTAACTATTTCACTTTTATTTTCAGGAGGGATATTATAATTTGCCACAAACTTTAATTCAATGCTTTTCATACATCCAAGAAGGTAAGCTCCTTTCTTTTGGCTTCGACAATTAGGAACAATAAAAGAACAATTTTTTATCCTAATTAGATTATAACTTTCCATTTCTTTTTCTAATTTCTTTTTTTCTTTCTTCAAAGAAGCATTTTGTGAGTTTAAAGATGCAAGGATTGAAACATTAGTTATAGAATCTTTGCGAAGAATTCCCATATCCAACTTATTTTGTTTAATTATTTTTTCTGCTTGTGCATAAAGCGATTCTATTTCCCCCTTATCTTTTTTTAATTGAGCGATTTGTTTTTTAAGTCCTTCTATCTCTTTATCTTTTTCTTTAGTGTCAGCCATTAATATTCCCATTTTATTTGTAGTGATTATTTCTTTAGCAATCTTGCTATAATCAATATATCTGCTGGGGTTTATTTTTTTTGAAAAATATCTAATAACTTTTTTCATAAAATCTACTTGTTCTCCGTAAGACAATTCATTAAATTGTTCAAATGTTCTCAATAATTCTTCTGCTTTATTAATGTCTTTTCGTCTTATATAAATTAACTTCGCAATTCTATTTTTTAAAGCACAGGGAAGTTCCTCTTTAAGAATTTCATTCATTAAATTAATTTGTTCATTAAATTCAACACTTTTCTCTTTTAATCCTTCTTTTTTCTCTATAACTTGTCCAGGACTCATCTCAAAATTCCCAATTTTAATACCTTCTTTATTACAACTAACTTGATAAATCAAAAAGATAAAAATTCCAAAAAGCAAAATAGCAGTTAAAATAATTGCTAATAATTCATTTTTCTTGTCTGTAAATATTGGCATTGTTTTATTTTTCTATTTTTAGATTACAAAAATAACAAATTTTTCAACGATACAATTTTTTTGAGAATTTCTTTAATTTTTTCTTAAAATGGGGCATAACACTTTCAAATAAAAAATCGTTTTAATGTTTTTTATTTGTTGTTATATCTTTTTGAATTTTAGCAGGATTCAATCCTAAAATATCCAATCTAAAGATTGGAAATGCGAAGGACAGGATTTGAAGTGAAGTAAACTTCTCATAAGTCTATTTTTCGCTAAAAAATAAACTTAACCAGCGTACGCTTTTTATAAGCGAAAATCTTTTTGAATTTTAGCAGGATTCAACCCTGAAATATCCAATCTAAAGATTGAATTATGCGGAGGACAGGATTCGAACCTGCGTAAGCACTAAGCTACAGCCTCTTAAGGGCTGCCTATTTGACCACTCTAGCACCCCCGCATAGATATATTTCTTTAAGATAACTTATAAATCTTTTTACTTGACAATATTTTCTTTCTTTCTTCTAAAGTTGTTCTTGGTTGGAGAAATCCTTGTTTTTTATAAACCAACCATCTTGTGTGGTGCTTTGAATTTTTAAAACCTATTTCTTCTATGAAATATTTTATATCCCCTTTTCTATATATTAAAATGGAATGGATTTTATGCCTATTTCCTTTTCCTTGATAAGGTTTTTTTAGTCTTGGATGTAAACCAAGGTTTGAAATCATTTTATGAACTTGGTCAATTAAAGGTTTTGAGATATTATCTAATTTTATATTTGGAACATTATTAATTGGATTTTTTGCAGATCGATTTTTATCAAAATAAATATTTCCATCTGTATCAAAAAGTCCCCTGATAAATCTTTTATGAAGTTTTTGATTATTTATAATTTGTAAAGGTGCTTTTATATTTGTTTTTTTGCCAGCAGGAACCCCCAACTTTTCAAAAAATTTAACAACTTCTTTATTAAATATATGAAACCCATAAATTCCTACTTTTGGATGTTCTTTATAATTAACTTCTTTATTAAAGAAAGGGATCATTATTTTTTTATTAAATAATGGTTTAACCCATTCATCATGATATTCTTTTTCTTCTTTTAAATCTCCTCCAAGATAATATTCTGAATATCTTTTAGTTACACTTATACAACCATCTCCAATATGCATTCCAAGAATTTCTGCTAGATCTTCATCTATTTTCATACATACGGGCGGTTTTTAAGATATATAAATCTTTTTAAAATAGAATTCTACTTATAAATATTCTTATTTCTTTTCTTCTGGTTTTCCAGTTTGAATCTTTACTCCAAGCTCTTCAAGTCTTTTCACGTGTGCTTTTTGCATAACCACTTCAACATTCTGAATCATTTTAAATAATTCATTTCTTTCCCTGGCTAAAGTGATTAAGGCACCTTGATGAAAACCAATTTCCATTTCTTTAGACATCTTTGGTTGCGGTGTTTCTTTGTTTTCAAGAGCTTTTTCAAGATTTGTTTTATTTATTTTTGCCATAAGATATAAAAACCAACACTTATTATAAACTTTATGCTAAAAACAATATCAGAATTATTGCAAAAAGCACTAAAAAAAGAGAAAATAAAATTATCAGAACAAGAAATTGAAAATTTTATTGAAGTTCCTCCATCAATTGAAATGGGTGATTTTGCATTCCCATGTTTTTTTCTTATACCTAAATTCAAACTAAGTCCTGAAGAAATCGCTTTAAAACTAAGACAAAATATTGGAAATCAAAAAGAATTTGAAGATATTCAAACTTCTGGACCTTATATTAATTTTTTTATTAATAAAAAAACAATGGCTTTGAATTTAATTAACAAAGTTTTAAAACAAAAAGATAAATATGGGAGTTTTGACATTGGAAAAAATACAAAAGTATTAATTGAACACACAAGCATAAATCCAAATGCTTCTCCTCATGTTGGAAGAGCAAAAAATGCAATTATTGGAGATAGCATAGTAAGGATTTTTAAATTTTTAAATTTTAATACAGAAGTTCATTATTTGGTTAATAATGTTTCAAAACAAATAGCAATGCTGGTTTTAGCAAAAGCTGAAAACTTAAAATTTAAAACAATGCTTAAAAAATATGTTGAAATTTCTAATAAAGTTAAAAAATCAAAAAAATTAGAAAAAAAGGTTTTTGATTTACTTTACAAGTTTGAACAAGGAGATAAGGAAGTAACTAAAAAATTTAATAAAGTTACATCAATATGTTTGAAAGGTCAAATAAAAATTTTATCTGATTTAAATATTAAATATGATTTTTTTGATTATGAATCAACTTATATTAATAAATCAAAATTAATTTTAGAAGATTTGCAAAAAACAGGAAAACTTTTTAAAGACGAAAATGACCGGCTTGTTTTAGATTTGAAAGGAACTTCTGTTGAAAATAAAATGAAATCACCTGTTTTAGTTTTAACTCGAAATGATGGAACAGGACTTTATCCTCTAAGAGATATTGCTTACACAATAGATAAAATGAAAAAAGCAGAAAAAAATTTAATTGTTTTAGGAGAAGACCAAAAATTATATTTTGAACAATTAAAAGAAACACTAAAACTTTTAGCATTTAGAGCTCCAGAGGTAATTCATTATTCTTTTATTTTATTAAAAGAAAAAAATAAATTAAAAAAAATGTCAACTCGTAAAGGAGAAGTTGTTTTGCTTGAGGATTTTTTAAAACAAGCAATTAATAATGCTAAAAAAGAAATTAAAAAAAGATGCACAAAAGGAGATTCAAAAAAAGTGGGAATTGGGGCTGTTAAATATGCAATTTTGAAAAATAATCCAAACAGGATAATTAATTTTAATTTAAAAGAAGCTCTGAATTTTGAAGGAGACACTGGCCCATATATCCAGTATTCTTATGCTCGGGCTTCAAGCATTTTAAGAAAGATAAACAAAAAATCTAAAAAATTTGCTATTAATGATTTACATAAAATAGAAATAGAATTAATTAAAAAACTTTCGCAATTTAAAGAAGTTTTTTTAAAAGCTTATGAAACTTTAAATCCGTCCCTGATTGCTCATTATTCTTATGAATTAGCACAGATTTTTAATGAATTTTATCACTCTTGTCCTGTTATTCAAGAAAAAGAAACCCAGGATTTTAGAATAAAATTAATTCAGGTTTTTAGACAAGTTTTAAAGAATTCTTTGAGTTTATTAGGGATAGAAACTTTAGAAGAAATGTGAAAGTTTTTAGCTAAAATTTCTTCACCAAAACATATATAAATTAAAATATATTATAGAGTATATAAAAGAGTTGAAAGCAAAAACAGGAAATTTTTGTATTCAATCGTCTTCCAATTTTTGGAAGCTAAAATACAATTGAAAGGAGGTGAAAATGGCAAAAAATAAAAGAGCTAAAAAAACTAAAACAGGAATTGTTGGAAGATTACTTGGATTCCTTGCTTGGTTAACAGGTGTAATTGTTTCATTAGCAGTTGGTTTTGGAATGATTGGGGATGGAAAAATACCTTTATTAGCAATACCTTTTATTCCTAATGGAATTATTGTATTCTTTGGTTGGGTAGTTGTAATTACAGTGTTATTAGGAGTAATTTTAGCAATAATAAAACAATTTGAATAAATCCTTTATTTTTTATTTTTATTAATTTTTTAAAGTCTTTTTCTTATATTCTTTAATGGATATTAAAAAACTTAAACTTAAGAATAAGTTCTTCTTAGCTCCAATGCAAGAAGTTAATGATATTGCTTTTAGACTTTTATGCAAAAAAGCAGGTGCTAGTTTAACTTGGACAGGATTAACAAACCCTTTAACAAAACAAAAATTAATTCTTAAAGATAAACCTGCTTTACAATTGTTTTGTAAAGATACCAAAGGAATAAAATCTTTTATGAAAAAATATGATAAAAAAGTTTCTCTTTGGGATTTTAATTTAGGATGTTCTGCAACAAATGCAAAAAAGAATAAGTTTGGAAGTTATTTAATAGATTTAAAAAAGATTGAAGAAATTTTAAAAGAAATTAGAAAGTCAACTAAAAAACCTTTTACAATTAAAATTAGAAAATCTAAAATTTCTTTTGAGCTTTTAAAACTTGCAGAAAAATACTGTGATGCAATTTGTATTCATCCTAGAACACAAAAACAAGGATACTCTGGAAAGCCTGATTTAAAGTTTGCAGAAAAAATAAAACAAAAATCAAAAATTCCTATTATTTATTCTGGAAATGTAAATGAGAAAAATGCAAAAGATTTGTTAAAGAAGTTTGATTATGTTATGATTGGAAGGGAAGCTATTGGAAGACCTGAAATTTTTTCCAGATTAACCCGTGGTCGCCCGGCATACACCATGGAGGTGCGAGAACCCCAAAGAGGTGCGAGAACCTCTACAAGGCCTCTTCGAGGCCCCAAATTGCAGAGTGTTGGGGCAAAATATAATAAAACTTTTAAAAATTATTTAAAATTTGCAAAAAAGTATAAATTTCTATTTAGACAAATTAAATTACAAGCAATGAATTTTACAAAAGGAAAAAAAGATGCTAAAAAGAAAAGACTTAAAATTTATAAAATAAAAGATTTAGAAAGTTTAGAAAATTTAATTAATTGATAAATATTTTTTAAATTTGTTATTTTTATCTACAAGAATTTTTTTCGTTTTAATTGGTTTATCTGATAATTCAAACCCCATAATTGTTATTTCATCTCCTTTTTTAATTAAATGAGCTGCAGCTCCATTTATACAAATTGTCCTTGAATTTCTCTTGCCCTTAATTACATAAGTTTCTAATCTTGCTCCATTTGTATTATCCACAACTAAAACCTTTTCATTTTCCCATAATCCTGATTTTTCAATTAAATTTTCATCAATTGTGATAGAACCAATATAATCTAAATCAGCCTGAGTTACAGTTGCCTTGTGTATTTTTGATCTTAAAATAAATCTCATGTTCTTAAGTCTTTTAAACTTTCATACTTTGATTTAAAGTTGTTGCTAAATCAATAATATATTTTCCTTCTTCCATTTTATAAATTAAAGGTCTTTTTTTATTAAATAGATTTACAATATCAATTTCAAATTTTCCTTCGCCAATCACTTTTACTGATTCTAAATCAAGAATTACAGGAGTTTCTTCATCTGTTATTCCTGCAATTTCCCTAATATCTTTTTCAACTGATTTTCTTTCTTCTTCAGGAATTTTAATAGCAAGTTCTTTATTTTTTCTAATTTGTTCTAATTGCTCTTCTTTAACATAAAAAAAGAAACGACCTCCACAATCAGTACAACCTGTTAACAATTCTTTACTTCCCGTAGGAATAATTCTTGAGCATTTTACACATTGATAAGGCATAAATAAATGAGAAATTTAAAGTATAAATATGTTTTCATTTGAAAATTTTTTAATTTTTGAAAAAGGTTGTTACTTTTCTAAAAGAGTGACAAACCGAAACATTTATAAAGCTCTTTTTCTTAGAAATGCTATCTAAGTAATCTTAATAGAGAGATGAAAAGAGGTAAAAAATAAAATGGCAGAAAAAATTATCAAGATGCAGTAAGCAGAACTTTTGAAGTTCATGGTTCAAAATTAGACGAAGCTATGAAAGAAGCAAGAAAAGAAAACCCTAATTTTGGAAAATATGAAACTTCTCCAGGAATTTATTCTGAAGTTAAAATTGAAGAAAATGGAATAACAAATATTTCTTTTAATGATTTGAAATATTTGGAAGGAAAACTTCAAAAAGTAACAGGAGATTCTAACGCTAAACTTTTAAGAAAGCCTTTAGAATACCAGGATTTAACTATAAAACTTTTAGGGGGATTTTGAAAAGTTGCAAGATTTGACTCAAGTTCTGAAAAAACTCAACTTACGATTGAAGATGAAGGGGAAAGACAGGCTCAATGGTTAAATAAAAAATTCACAAGAAAATCTCTTAAAAATAAATTGTAAGTTTTTATTTTAACTTTTAATTTTCCTTTAACTTTTTTTATTTTTATTTATTCAAAAGCAACTCAATCTTCTTAGGATTTTTCTTTATATCTTTCACAATTGTTGCAGGACCAATTATTGTAACTGCTCCTAAATCTCCTTTAGAAAGTGCATTAATTAAATTTGTTTTGAATTTATTAAAAAATCCTTGATTTTTATTATTTCCAGAAATTACAGCCAGTTCAATTCCTTTAAAATTTTTAATGTGCCCAATCATGACCATTGTATCTCCAATTAATCTTGCTTCTTCTTCTGGTTTTAATTTTCCTTGTAAAATTAGAATATTATTTCCTAAAATAATTTTAAGTATTTTTTTAATTCTTTCATTACTATTTAAATTTGCAATTTCATTATAAGGTAAAAACTGGATTGAAAATCCTCTTATTTTTTTTATACTCTTTTTTTTCTTAACCATTATTATCTATTATATATATTGTAAAATATAGTTTTTAAATTTTTTTAGATAGTTTAAATAAAGTTTCATAAAATTCTTCAATGTTCTTGCCATATTTAGCTGAAATTCCAACAACATCATATTCTGGAAAAGCATTTTCTACTTTTTTTAAAGATGCTTTTTTTAAATCAATTTTATTTGCAACTATTAACACTGGAATTTTTCTTGCAACCAAATTTCCAATAATTGTTATATTAACTTGGTTGTAAGGATTTTTAGTAGCATCTAAAACAATAACAACCATTTCCATATCATCAAGCCATTTTATACTTTCAATAACTCCTTGTGTTGCGGTTTTTGCCCTCTCTTTTGCTTCTTTCTTTTTCATTTTAAATTTTAAAAAATCCTCATAATCTATTTTTGTAGCAATTCCAGGAGTATCAATCATTTTAAAAGTCATTTTTTTATTTTTATAATTAATTTCAACTTTTTCTTTAAACTGAACTTTTCTTGTTTCATGAGGAATTTTACTAATTTTTCCAATTTCTTCACCTGTAAAATCCTTGCAAATTCTATTAGCTAAGCTGGTTTTTCCAGCATTTGGCGGACCATAAAAACCAAGTTTTATGTCTTTTTTATTATTAAACATCCTCTTAAACATTTTTTTAAAAAAATTTCTCATAATTTTTATAACCATATTATAAATTTGTTAAAGGGGTTTATTAAAGTTTTGTATATTTAATTAATATATTTTTTGATAAGATGTTTTAGCTGTTTTTTTCTTGAAAAGTTCTGGCATTCCTGTTTTTTTTCCGGCATATTTTTTCATGATATATTTTATTTGTTCAGAATTCCACTTAGCTTTTTTTAAATTCTTTTTTATTGTTAAATCATCCATTTTATTTTGCTTGGAATTTTGAATATACCGAACCATATTATAGAGATCATTTTTATCTTTGAATAAATAATTTTCATATTTTTCTTTATACCATTTTTTTAAGAACAAATAAATCCCAAAAATAATTAAAATTAAAATAATTATTGCAATTACAAATAAAACCCATTTAAATTCTTTTCCTGCTTCTTCTGGAGTGCCTATATCAAATAAAACTAAATCACTAAAATCAGGAGAAATAAATAAAGGCAAATCTTCAATATTTATTTTTTCTGTTGTGTAAAATTTTGTTGTTTCACTATTTTCTAAAATTTTATAATAATACCCAGATTCATAAGTTAAATTATCTTCAAATTTCAAATTTTCCATATCTTTTATTATTAAGTAAGATTCTTGATTTGTTTTTATTTCAAAAACTCTAACTAACATTGTTTCTCCACCTTTATAATTTGCAGAATATTCATTCATGGAAATTTCTTGGCCTCCTTTAGTTAAGATAGAATTTTTATATTGTTCATCTTTTTCAGATTCATAAGTTTCATTAGAAATAAATTTTAAAGCTTCTAAATTTATGTTTTCTTTTTTAGGGAAAAAAATCCCCAAATCAATATTAAATGTTTTTGAAATGTTTTGAGGTATTTCTATTTCAAGAATTTGTGTTAGTAAATTTTTGTATTCTTCTTCAATGTTGGTTAAAGTGTAGTTATGTTTTATTTCCAGTATTTTGTGTTCTGTTTCATTTAAATTTAAAATATTTTTAATTGCTTTTGCAGAAAAAGAATCATAATTAAAAATTTCTGTTTTAATATTTAATATTTGCTGAAGTTTTTCATCAATAGAATTATTTAAAACTTGATTTGCAGAACCAACTAAAATATTAAATGTTTTTGAAATTTTTGTTCCATCTTTGTCTTCTATTGTAATTTTAAGAGGATAATTTGTTAAATTATTATAAGTATGTTTTGCTTGATTTGTAATTGTTTCAATTGTTGTAT